>Ga0209319_1000342_pt1 | contig 64638 bp, 52 predicted proteins | sample RifGroE2_FD_184000 | JGI IMG/M metagenome (GOLD analysis project Ga0209319, IMG submission 184000) | Groundwater microbial communities from Rifle, Colorado - Groundwater E2 (SPAdes) (version 2) | ecosystem: Environmental > Aquatic > Deep subsurface > Groundwater | place: Rifle, Colorado, United...
GCCTTATTTATGACTAAATTCCTATTAATAAAAAAACCTAAACAAAAGACTATAAGCTAAAATATAAATACGCTAAAAATAACAACATAAAAAAACCGTCTCAGATTATCTTTTGAGACGGCTTCTTTTTGTTTTATGTTTTTAATGAAAATTTAAAACAGTTAAAAATAATTATTGAGTATTTCTGTTAAATTGTTTTTATAAACAAGTAAATATTTTAAATTCGCAAGATTAATAAAATTTAAACCTAATATATTTATTATGACTGAAGCTATAAAACAAACTCTAAGAGACTCTAAAGCTGCTCGTTGGATTGCATTGGCTCTTATTTCATCAACAATGTTTTTCGCATATTTCTTTGTTGATGTAGTTGCCCCACTCCAAAATTTAATGGAGACAGATTATCATTGGACTCCGGAAGTTTTTGGAATGTTGGGTGGTTCTGAGTTTTTTCTAAACGTATTTGCATTATTTCTTATTCTATCAGGTGTTATTCTTGATAAAATGGGAATTCGCTTTACATTAATAACTGCCGGAATAACTATGGTTGTTGGTGCAGCTCTTAAATTCTATGCTTTAACACCGGGATTTGTTGGTACTGATTTTTCAAACTGGCTTAATTCTTTCTGGGTTAGTGTTCCTTCTACTGCGAAATTAGCTTTTGTTGGATTTGCAATATTTGGTGTTGGTGTTGAAATGGCTGGTATAACAGTTTCTAAAACTATTGTTAAATGGTTTAAAGGAAAAGAAATGGCTTTGGCTATGGGTTTGGAAATGGCAGTTGCACGTTTAGGCGTTTTTGCTGTTTTTCGTTTAACTCCTATTTTTGCTGAGAACGGAGGTGCTTCAAATTCAGTATTCTGGGGTCTTGCTTTCTTGTGTATTGGCTTCCTAACTTTTTTCATTTATACCTTTATGGATGCCAAACTTGACAAGCAAATTGGTGCAGATGGAAAGCTCATTACTCCTGAAGAAGAATTTAAAGTAAGCGATCTTAAGAAAATATTTACTAATCCTGGATTTCTTGCAATAGCCGGTTTGTGTGTGTTATTTTATTCCGCAGTATTCCCATTTCAGAAATTTGCTACTGATATGTTGGCATCAAAACTAAGCGTGGATATCAAAACTGCTGCAGCTTATTTCTCCTATTTCCCAATTGGGGCAATGGTTTTGACTCCTTTTATTGGTTTTTTCCTTGATAAAAAAGGTCTTGGTGCTACTATGATGTTATATGGTGCAATTCTTTTAACTATATCGCATTTAATCTTTGCATTAGTTCCTGCTGATATATTCAATGTTCCTATTGCTATTATAACTATTGTAATTCTTGGTACTGCATTTTCTTTAGTGCCTGCTTCAATGTGGCCATCGGTTCCAAAAATTGTTGATGAACGTTATCTTGGTTCTGCATATGGAAGTATTTTCTGGATACAAAATATTGGTTTAATGCTAGTTCCTGTACTTATTGGATGGTCAATTTCTGCCTCAAACCCTGGTGTTTCTGAACTTGTTGCAGCAAAAGTTGTTGGCGCTAAGTATGATTATATGGTTCCTGAACTTATATTTGCCGGATTTGGTGTTCTTGCTATCGTATTAAGTATTGGACTTAAAATGGTAGATAAGAAAAAAGGATACGGATTAGATATTCCAAATATTAAAGATTAAAATCTTTTGTTAATATTTATAGGCTGTTCATCCTCATAGTTAAAGGGATAACAGCCTATTTTATTTTTATTTGTATTAATGAGGTTTAACATACATTATGGAAAAACTAAAGAAAAGCATTATCGAATCACCCTATATGCGTTGGGGTATATTAATATTAGTAGGTTTAATCCTTTCTGTTAATTATTATTTTTACGATGCTTTTTCTACTTTAAAAGTATTGCTTAAACAAGAATTTAACTTTTCGAATACTCAATATGGGTTATTTGTAGCCTTCTATTCTATTCCAAATACTTTCCTGTTTATGGCAGTAATAGGTGGAATTATTCTCGATAAATTGGGTATTCGCCGAACTGGATTCATGTTTATATTCTTTATGGCATTTGGTGCAGTGCTTACAGCCTATGGAGCATCAAAATATTATCAGGATGGCGGCCTTGGGCATCAATTTATGAGTTCATTTTTAGTAGGCTACTCACCTGAACTTAAAATGATGCTTTTAGGGAGATTCTTTTTTGGATTAGGAGCCGAAACAAGCATTGTTGTAGTTAGTAAAATTCTGGTTAAATGGTTTAAAGGAAAAGACCTTGCTTTAGCATTTGGACTTAAAGTGGGCTTTGGTCGCTTAGGTACTTTTGCAGCATTAAATACATCACCCGTATTAGCTGGTAATGGCGAAGGATTAAATACAGCAATCTGGTTTGCAGCTATTTTAGTTTGTATTGGATTGCTTGCTTTTATGGTGTATATCCTATTCGATTTAAAAATTGATAGAAAAATTGAAAAAATAAGTCTTTTAACTGAAAAGGATAAGTTCAAAATGACCGATATAAGTGGATTGCTCACAAACCGATCTTATATTTTTATTGCATTGCTTTGTGTTACATTCTATTCGGCGGTTTTTCCGTTTGTAGCATTTGCTCCAGATTTTTTTGCAAATAAGTTTGGAATGACACCAATCCAAAGTGGACAAATTACCTCCTTGCTGCCACTTGGAACCATGATTTTTACACCTCTTTTTGGATTTTTTATTGATCGTGTTGGTAAAAGTGCGAGTGTTATGATGTTTGGTTCATTTGTGCTGCTGATCGTTCATCTAAGTTTTGCGCTTACACATGTTTCTCCTTATGTTCCAATGGTTCTTCTTGGTGTTGCATTTTCATTGGTTCCCGCAGCAATGTGGCCATCGATGGTAAAACTGGTTCCCGAAAAACAAATTGGTACTGCTTATGGATTAATGTATTCAATTCAAAATCTCGGTCTCTGGGGATTCCCCATTTTGGCAGGATTTATTTTAGATGCCACAAACCCTGGCGATCCAGCTAAGTTGAATTATACCTATACAATTCTATTATTTGCTTTTCTGGGATTTCTTGGTGTGTTTTTTGGATTTCTCTTAAAATACAACGATAAAAAATATAACCTAGGAATAGATAAAGCCCTGAATAAATTAGAATAATGAAAAACCCGATGAAAAGTTGAAGAACTTTTCATCGGGTTTTTATTATCAGTTTTGCTTTTAGCTTTTTTAATTCAAAATAGTTTGTTCCCTATCTGGACCAACTGATATTATTGTGATAGGCACTTTTACTTCCATTTCAATGTACTTTAAATACTCAATAAACTCTTTTGGTAGTTCACTAAAGTTCTTGCATTTTGTAATATCTTTTTCCCATCCTTTCATTTCCTTATAAACAGGTACGAGAGGTTCGTTTATTTCATAAGGCATATAATCAATAGGTTTGCCATTAAGCATATAATGAGTACAAACCTTAATAGTTTTAAAATTCGAAAGTACATCGGCTTTAGTAACAATCAAATTTGATACGCCATTAATCATTACCGAATATTTAAGTGCCGGAATATCTAGCCAGCCACATCGTCTCGGACGACCGGTAGTAGCTCCAAATTCGTGTCCTTGTTGTCGCATTTGTTCTCCAACTTCATCTTCTAACTCAGTAGGGAAGGGGCCACTTCCAACACGGGTGCAGTATGCTTTAAAAACACCAAATACTTTACCGATTTTAGTTGGAGCAATACCCAAGCCGGTACATGCTCCCGCGCAAATAGTATTTGATGAAGTAACAAATGGGTATGATCCGAAATCGATATCAAGTAATGTTCCTTGTGCACCTTCAGCAAGAATTGTTTTACCTTGTAAAAGATAATTGTTTATCTCGTGCTCACTTTCGATTAGTTTAAATGCTTTTAATGTTTCAATACCATCGAACCAGCTAGCTTCATATTCTTCCAGATTATAGTCGTAATCGTATTGTTTAAGTATTTCTTTATGCTTATTTGTCAGATTAGTATATTTCTCTTTAAAACTGGGACTAGTTGTATCTCCTACACGAATTCCATTACGTCCTGTTTTGTCCATATAGGTAGGTCCGATACCCTTTAATGTTGATCCGATTTTTGTTTTTCCTTTCGATGCCTCAGAAGCTGCATCCAAAATACGGTGCGATGGAAGAATTAAATGAGCTCGTTTCGATATAAAAAGGTTCTTTTTAATATTTACTCCCATATTTTCCAACGCAACGATCTCTTTTTTAAATATTACAGGATCAATAACAACTCCATTACCTATAATATTAATAGACTCGGGTCTGAATACTCCAGATGGAATAGTATGTAAAACGTGTTTTATATTATTAAATTCTAATGTGTGACCTGCATTTGGTCCACCCTGGAATCGGCATATAACATTATAATCTGGAGCCAACACATCTACAATTTTTCCTTTACCTTCGTCACCCCACTGAAGTCCAAGCAATATGTCTAATTTCATTTTAATATAGGTTTAAAATTGATTTGCAATTTACAAAACAAAAGCTTAAAATTAAAAAATCCCAGTCGATTGACAGGGATTTAATCTAAATATTTTTAAATAGTTTTCAACTATTGTCAACATGCTTCTTGGCACTACATTCGCTGCATGTACCATAAAAATACAATGAATGATAATTAATATTGAAATTTAACATTTGTGATGCTGTTTGTTGAATATCAAGAATTCGTGGGTCGCAAAATTCAAGCACTTTTCCACATTCCTGACATATTAAATGATCATGTTGTTTGCAATTATGTGCTTTTTCAAACTGGGCAATGTTTTTGCCAAACTGATGTTTAATAACTAGATTACTTTCAAGCAGTAAATCGATTGTATTGTAGAGAGTCGCCCTGCTTACTCTGTAGTTTTTATTTTTCATTGAGATGTATAACGACTCAATATCGAAATGATTCTCGCGTGAATAAATTTCTTCGAGTATGGCATATCGCTCAGGTGTTTTGCGATGACCACGTCGTTCGAGATATTCTGTGAAAATCTTTTTAACTGTTTCTTTTGTTTCAGTACAAAGCATATACAATCAATAAATGTAATCGTATAAAAATAGAAATAAATTTCGTTATTTAGAATTATTTTAAAGAAAAATTAATTAGTGATATCTTCCACGCGCTTAACTGATTCAACTCCCTTAATTTTACTCATATTCAAGATAAGATTGTTTAGGTCGGCAACACTGTAAACATATAAATCAAGACTTCCTTCGAAGATGCCATCATGTGTTTCAATGTAGATTTTACGAATATTCACATTGAGCTCATCAGAAATTACTGCTGTAATATCGGCAGCAATTCCAACTCTGTCGATGCCATTCAGGCTCAATTTTGCAAGAAAAGATAGCATTTTTTGGGAGGTCCACTTTACTGGTACAATGCAATTTCCTTCGCTCGACATAATTTTTATGGCGTTTGGACATTTGGATTTATGAATAACAATAAAGTCGTTATTTGGATTTTTATATCCAAGTACATCATCTCCGGGAATAGGATTACAACATTTCGCGATTTTATAGGAAATGTTCATGTCGTCGCGAATAACCAGGGTGTCGGTTGTTGTTTCTTTAGGTGCAGGTGCTTTTTTCTCTTTTGAGGATCCTGATTTTAGTATTTGTAAGCCCCAGTAACGAACAAACTTGCTTTTTGTATTTTTCTTTAGTATTTTAACTAAATCATCGAGTTGAATAATGCCGCTTCCTATCTTACTGTATAATTCATCCTTTGATAATACATCATATTCGGGTAGTATTTTTCGGAAAACTCTTGAGCTTGGCTGAATATTAAGTTCTTTGAGTTTGGTTTCGAGTATTTCCTTGCCTTTTTCAATTCGGTTCTTTGTTTCTGCTTTTATGGCATTTGTAATGCCAAGTTTAGCTTTTGCTGTTTTAACATTTTCTAGCCATTCTTTTTGTATTCGTTGTTTACTCGATGTTATAATTTCAACTTGATCACCACTTAGTAAAATATGGTTTAATGGAACGAGTTTGTGGTTTACCTTAGCCCCTATAGCCTTATTGCCAATTTCGCTGTGTATCTCATAAGCAAAATCGAGTGTTGTAGAGTTTTTTGGCAGGGTAATCAAATCTCCTTTGGGAGTAAAAATCATAATTTCTGAGGCGAACAGGTTCATTTTGAATTCATCCAGAAATTCGAGAGCATTTGAATTTGGATTCTCGAGCATTTCTCTGATTTTCTTTATCCACTTATCTAGTTCACCCTCGCTGTTTTTTTCTCCTTTATATTTCCAATGTGCAGCATAACCACGCTCGGCAATCTCATCCATACGGCGAGAACGAATCTGAACCTCAACCCATTTACCATTCGGACCCATAACTGTTGTATGTAAGGCTTCGTATCCATTTGCCTTTGGTGAGCTAATCCAGTCGCGTATTCTATCGGGTTTTGGAGTGTAAATATCTGTAATTAATGAATAAATTTGCCAGCATTGGGTTTTTTCCATTTCTCTGTTTAGAGAATCAAAAACAATTCGTATAGCCATTAAGTCATAAACTTCTTCGAAAGGAATATTTTTAGTCTGCATCTTTGTCCAGATACTGAAAATTGATTTTGGCCTGCCGTTAATATCAAAATTTATATTATTCTTTTCGAGTTTTTCAATTATTGGTAACGAGAATCGATTAATCTCCTGTTGACGTTTTTTCTCGTTATCTTTTATTTTATTGGCAATTTCCTGAAAAATCTTTGGATGTCGGTATTTTAAACTTAAATCTTCGAGTTCTGTTTTTATTGCATATAATCCTAGTCTGTGAGCAAGAGGGGCATATAAATAGATTGTTTCGCCTGCAATTTTCATTTGCTTGTTGGGAGGCATTGCATCGAGTGTTCGCATATTGTGCAATCGATCAGCTAACTTTATCAGAATTACACGAACATCGTCTGAAAGTGTCATCAGCATTTTTCTGAAATTCTCGGCTTGCAATGACGATTGCTGATCGAACATCCCCGAAATCTTTGTTAGTCCATCGATTATCGATGCTACTTTATCACCAAACATATGGCGGATATCTTCAAGAGTATAATCTGTATCTTCGACTACATCGTGCAAGAGTGCACAAACTATACCAATAGTTCCCAATCCGATTTCTGCCGTAACTATTTTGGCTACAGCAATAGGATGTAAAATATAAGGTTCTCCTGATTTTCTGCGTGTTCCTCTATGCGATTCGTGTGCTAGGTTAAAAGCTTTACGTATTAATACCTCATCTCCGGGCTTTACATGTTTCGATGTATTTGCCATAAGATCTTCAAAAAGGCTAAAAATAAACTCTTCTTCCTTTTTTAACTCTAATTCAGTTTGAGGTATAATAGGTTTCATCTGTAAAAAATAAACTACAAATTTAATGAAAGTAAACGAATGTATACTTATTACGGATAGATAACAGTAATGTTTCCTCTTTTTTCGATGGTTTGGTTATTTTCAGTAACTATTTTCAAATAATAAATATATGCCCCGGATGGAACTGGGTTTCCGTTTAATGACCGGCCATCCCAAAATTTTTGCGGATCTGTTGATTCGAATACTACATTTGACCAGCGATTATAAATAAGTAAGGTATAACTATTGGGTAAAAAAGTAAACTCGGGCTTAAAAGTATCGTTTTTGCTGTCTCCATTGGGTGTAAATGCATCAGCAATAAATACTTTAGGTTCAATTGCAGCACAATCAATATTTGAGTTGTTAGGCAAATATTGACCAGGAGTTTCCCATCCAATTATGAAATAGCAAATTGTACCCCCAGCATTTGTACCTGACAGATTTTCAATATTATCGGAGTAAGTTAATTCATTAGGAAGCGTTGCTATTTCCAAAGGATTTTGTCCCTTAACTAACCTGTATATTTTATAATAACAAAAGGCTGATGAACTTTCGTTAAATGCATTCCAGGTAAGGGTGTTTATTTTATCTTCGTTTTTCGCTTTTAACAGAATTGTATTTATTGTATCTGATTCTTTTACAGGTGTATTGCAATTATTTAAGGCAGCCAATTTATAGTAATATATTTTTTTCTCAGTATTCGCATCAAGGTCGTTCATCGCAATTGTTTTCTGAGTTGATTGAAAAGACTGTATTGTATCAAATGGACCGGAGATACTTGTTGAGCGAAGTAAATTGTATTTGGTAAGCTCTGAATTTGGATCAACTATGAATTCAAGCTGCACAACATCGCCACTAACCGATGCCTTTTGTGCTTTAATATAGCCTGGTGGTTGCGACATCTCAGAATAAAAAGAAACTGTATTCGACGTTGACTTTGAATCGGGAGCATGCTCAGGTATGGCCGCTATATAAAAAGTGTAATTGGTATTAGGGTTTACCTTATAAGCAAAGTTTCTTTCTTTGGTTGAATCAACAAAATTAAAATTTCCGGAATTTTCCTTAGTCCAGATTTCGTAATTTGAGAAATTAACAATTTCAGTTTGGGGAAAATTTGTATGACTATTGGTCCAATTTAAATTGATTGTTGCTGAACAACTGTCATAAATGTAACTTAAGATATTTGTTGGAAAACCATGAGACATTATAGAATTTTGATTATTACTATCAATTGTTTTAAGTTTATATAACATAGGATAATTGCTGTTTGCACCATATTCAATAAAGAAGGTTTTAGAGGTATCTGTTTCTGTATGTATTACCAAATACTCAGGATATTTTGGATCTGTTGAAACAAGTTTTTTTATCTGAATGTCTCCTAAGTCTGTTAATTCCCACTTAATTAAAATATCGTTTGTTCCAGGTATAATACTTAATTCTTTAAAGAGAGGAGGTTTAAGAGTATCTGTATTAACCACCTGACAGTAGGTATAATGGCTAAATAAACTGTAAATCAATGTTGCAATAACAAGGGAAATAATTCTATTTGAATTCATATGAATCTCTAAATATTTACAAATATAACAAAACCATTTGTTTTGAATAAATCCCTGCACATGAGTTTTAAACTATATACTAAACGACAGTATTGAAGTTATTATTTTAATCTTTGGAGCTTTGTTTTAATCAATTAAAACAATAATTGGAGTGCTAATAATATACTGTCGGCGTTTTGAATTTGTCTGTAAATCAGTATTTTATATTTGACAAACATGGGTTAAACCTTGATAATTATATATAATTCAACTTTTTTTCTTACCTTAACCTGCATTTTAATTCATAAAAATCATGGAAATAACATCGAAAAGCAGGTCGGTTTTTACAATATTGTTTTTACGTATTGCAATAACCATTTTAGTTTTAAATAGCATTTTAGCTATTATAAATATCCGCGATGCAATAAGTATTCAAGAAAAAAGCGATGAGGCATTAAGAAATAAGATTAAGGAAGAAATTATAAGCTTAAGCGATTTTCAAACATCTGCATTAAAAACATTCGAGAAATCTTTTTATGATTTACAGAAAACTGTGCTCGAAAAACTAACTACAATGAGTCCTATGGTTGATTTAAAATCGGTAAATCTTATTGATCAATTAAATACATTAGGATTAGATACTGTATTTCACGATTTGTATATTATTGATGAGTATGTAATTGTAAATACTACCTATTCTCCTGATTGGGGTCTCGATTTTACTGTTTTTGGAGCCGAGCGAACAACTTTACTAGACAGAATACAGAAATCAAGAGCTTTTTTTGCAGAAAAGTTTCAGTTCGAATCATCTACTAAAAGATTGCGCTCTTATTCATATCAGGCAACAAAAGATGGTAAATATATTATCGAGATAGGTAGTTATTCAGAAGTTGCTGATAGAATTATGGATATGTTCCGTAACCGACTTAAGAAAATTGCCGAACAAAATGAAAATATTGTATCGGTGAATTATTGGTTTGGAAATGCCGAATACCAGTTTGCCCTTATTGATGAACCCTTGAACAGATATATTCCTGACAGTATTCAGGAAAACATTTTCAAATTAAAGCAAGATATGATTACTGATTTTAATGCACGCGACATAAGGCTAAATCTTGAGTTCATGTATATTCAACAAGATCCATCAACCAGACTACCCGATTTTGCACTGTCTGTTATTACCGATAATTCAAATAAAAAAGATGCTATCTCAAAGATTATTAAACGACAATTATTTTTTACTGCAATATTCTTAATCCTTATTATTGGAATTATATACTTATCAACAAGATCTATTAAAAAAAGAGAATTGCAATAGCGATTGGCATGTAATAGTACAATTATGAAAAATTTCTTCGATATTACCATTTTTAGTATTGGTGATTACTCTGTAAATCTATATGCCTTACTAATCCTATTAATAATAATAGTTTCGACAATTTTCTTGCAAATAGTTCTCAAAAAAGGAATTTATCGGATCCAAAATGTTGAAATATCGAAGAAATACTTAATTTATAAGCTTCTACAGTATTTTATATGGGTTGTAGTTTTTCTTGTTGCTCTACAGGTAATGGGTGTAAACATATCTGTATTATTGGCCGGTTCGGCTGCACTTTTAATTGGTTTAGGATTGGGTATGCAAAATATATTTTCCGATTTTGTTTCGGGAATAATACTGCTATTAAGTGGAACCATAAAGGTTAATGATGTTATTGAAGTAAAAGATATGATTTGCAAAGTGCAGGAAATTAATTTCAGAACAACAACTGTTATTGGCCGAGATGAAAATTACATTATATTACCCAATTCGGAGCTTACACAAAACAGTTTAATAAACTGGACACATAGTAATGTATCATCACGATTTAAAATTACTGTTGGTATCGATTACTCTTCCGATATAGATTTGGTTACTAGGGTTTTAATTGAGTCTGCCAAAAAGCACCCAGCCATTTTGCAAGAACCCGAACCATTTGTCAGATTCGAAGATTATGGTGATTCCTCGCTTCAGTTTTCTGTGTTTTTTTGGTCGAATGAAGTTTTTAGAAGCGAAAAAACAAAAAGTGATATTCGTTTTGAAATATTTAAAGCATTTAAAGAAAACAATATTATTATCCCATTCCCTCAGAGGGTTGTACATATGAATAATTCATAATTATTATTTTTCATCTAAGCATAACTCAGAATATTATTCAGCATTATGTTTCCTAAATCTTGTTCATATAAATATATTTGCACTTATCAGTGTTTTTTAAAGTAATTATAGCATTATATGCCACAAGATTTTACCAAAGATATTCAATATTACAAGTTTTGCCTTTATGGGTTTTTAAAAGATCTCCGATTTTTTGAGCCATTTTTAATTTTGTTCTTTCTCGAAAAAGGATTTACTTTTCTACAAATTGGAACGTTGTATGCTGTTAGGGAAATTCTTATTAATCTTATGGAAATCCCTACCGGTGTGGCAGCCGATATTATAGGAAGAAGACGTTCTCTAATCTTATCTTTCTTATTTTATATTTTTTCTTTTATCATATTCTTTGTTTCGAAGCAGTACTATGCTTTTATAATCGCTATGCTTTTTTATGCAACCGGGGATGCATTCAGAACGGGTACCCACAAAGCCATGATTTTTGAATATCTTAAAATTAAAGGATGGAAAGATCAAAGAGTCCATTATTATGGACATACACGCTCTTGGTCGCAAATGGGAGCTGCCGTTTCGGCCTTAATTGCTGGTGTTATCGTTTTTTATTCCGGAAGTTTTCAGTACATATTCATTTATTCCACTATTCCATATTTTCTAGATTTATTACTTGTTTGGAGTTATCCAAAAATTCTTGATGGAGATATGTCGGCAATAAAGGTAGATGGAATAAGAAAACGAACGAAAAGTGTAGTTAGAGAATTTTTAATTTCGTTTGGGAATATGCATGTTATTAAAGCTATTGCTAATTTATCGGTACATAGTGGTTTTCATAAGGCCATAAAAGATTATTTGCAGCCTGTTATACAAACATTTGCATTTTCTCTTCCAATACTTGTTGGTATTGCCGAAAAAAAACGATCGGCATTAATTATCGGTATTATCTATTTTGTGGTTTATATATTAACCTCATATGCAGCAAGAAAAGCAGGAAAAACTACTGATAAATTAAATTCTATTCAAAAAGCTTTAAACGTTACAATGATATTGGGATATCTTATGGCATTTGCCAGTGGATTGTTTTTTCATTATTCATTTTTTATAGTTTCAATTGTACTTTATATTGGGATCTTTATAATCGAAAATCTTCGAAATCCAATAGGTGTTGCTTATGTAAGCGAATTATACAAACAAGATATACTGGCTACAGCACTTTCGGCAAATTCACAGGCTAAAAGTCTTTTTGCAGCCATAATTGCTCCAATACTTGGGTATTTAGCCGATACATTAGGTGTTGGAATGGGTCTGGCAGTGTTGGCTTTTGTTTTAATACTTTCCTCTCCACTATATTTAGCAAAACGAAAAACAGAAGTAATTTAACGTGTTGTCTTATAATGCCTTGGAATTCAATTGTCTTAATATTGAAATCTTGCCAGTGGAGCAATATCCTGAGATGCGAAATCTTTATTTAAATATTTATAGTAACCTGTAATTGCAATCATAGCAGCATTGTCGGTTGTAAATTTAAACTCGGGAATAAAAGTATTCCAGTTGTACTTTTTTGCTGTTTCTAATATAGCATTTCTTAGTCCTGAATTTGCAGATACTCCGCCTGCAATAGCAATATTTTTTATTCCGGTTTTTTTGCTTGCAGCAATTAACTTATCCATTAAAATTTCAACAATTGTATGCTGAATACTAGCACACAAATCATTCATGTTTTCTTTTATAAAATCGGGATTTTCTTTTATGCTGTCGCGAATAAAATAAAGAAATGATGTTTTTAATCCACTAAAACTATAATCGAATTCCTTTATTCTTGGTTTATTAAATGTAAATGCATTCTTATTACCTTGTTGTGCATTTTTGTCGATTAATGGGCCGCCGGGATATGGCAAGCCAATTACTTTAGCGCATTTATCAAAAGCTTCACCACCTGCATCGTCGATTGTTTGGCCAATAATTTCCATATCGAGAAAGTCTTTAATAAGTACTATTTGCGTATGGCCACCAGAAACAAGTAAACATAAAAATGGAAATTCAGGCAGGCGATTATCTGCTTTGTATTGTTTAATAAAATGAACCAAAATGTGAGCCTGTAAATGATTTACTTCTACAAGGGGAATATTTAGTGCTAGTGCAAATGATTTTGAAAAAGATGTTCCTACAAGTAACGAACCCAGTAATCCTGGCCCTCGTGTAAAGGCTACAGCACTTATTTCTTCTTTCGTAATCCCTGCTTTTTTTATTGCCTGATCGACCACAGGAATAATATTCTGCTGATGAGCTCTCGATGCCAATTCAGGTACAACACCTCCATATGCTTTATGTACATCCTGATTCGCAATAATATTCGAGAGTAAATATCCATCCTGAATAATTGCGGCAGAAGTATCATCACACGAAGACTCAATACCTAATATTGTAACACTCATTTATTGCCCTAATTTAAAGGTTTATATATTTTTTTTTATTTCTTTTGCGTTAGTATAAATAATGCACAAAACTATTAAAAAAATATCTAAAATATCGATTATTTTTATTCTGGTGTTAATTATAATACCTGTTTCCGCATATTTTATTTTGCAAAGCTCCCGTGTACAAACATATCTGGTTCGTATAATTACAAATAAGATATCAGAAAATCTGGATGCAAAGTTTTCTATCGAATCGGTTAATTATAGTTTTTTTAACCGGGTAATTCTCAATAACGTATATATTCAAGACCAATATAATGATACCTTGTTGTTTTCTGAAAAGCTTACCATAAGCATAAATGGAATTAATCGCGATTCAAAAGAAATAGATATTAATAAGGTTGATCTTTATCATACCAGGTTTTATTTGTATAAAGACTCCACGGCAGCAATCAATATTAAGTTTATTACCGACCAGTTTAAAAGCAAGGATACCACAAAAACAGACAACCCAAAATGGAAGTTAGATATAAGAAATATTGAAATGAGGGAATCAATTTTCAAGTATCATACAAATAGAAGTCGTAAGAAAACTCCTGGAGTTGATTTCAATAACATGGTTTGTTACATTAAGCACTTAGATATTAGAGATTTGGGAATAGATAATGGAGTAGTTTCGTTTTTAATCAGGAGGTTGGTATTTATCGAAAGATCAGGTTTTGATGTATATAGCATGAAAGCTCATATGAGTATTGGTGATGATCATATGAAGTTTAGAAATATTACAATTAGAACGGCTAATTCATATATTATGGCCGATTCAGTCTCGTTTCGCCATAACGATTATGATGATTATAAAGATTTTAATGGTTTAATAAAACTCGATATTGCCTTTAAAGAATCAAATGTTAGTTTGATGGATATTGGTTTTTTCGCAACTAAACTAAAAGATATTCAATTAAATGTGGGATTATCTGGATATTTTTATGGGCGGATAAGTTCCCTAAAAGGTAAAAATGTACGCTTGCAGGTTGGTAAACAAACCGAATTACTTACAGATTTTAACTTTAATGGATTACCCAACATTGATCAGACTTTTATTTTTATTGATTTTAAGAAACTTACGACCTTTGCATCCGATTTTGAAATTATTAATCGCTTTAATAAACCTAATAAACAGATAAGTTTTCCATCATACTTAAATAGGCTGGGGAAGATGAGTTACGAAGGTAATTTTACTGGTTTCGTAGAAGATTTTGTTACGTATGGTAGATTTGTTTCAGCTCTTGGAAATGCATCAACAGATATTTCGCTTAAGCCTTTAGAAGGTAAAAATCTTGCAATAAATGGGAAACTTAAAACATCTGGTTTTGATCTTGGACAATTATTTAATAGTACTGATAATATTGGGAAAATAAGTTTTAACGCTCAGATAAATGGAACAATTGGCAAAAATAAAACTATTGCAACCAGAACTGAAGGTATTATAAACAGCATTGAAATAAATAATTATACTTATCAGAATGTAATAATCGATGGTTTTCTTACCGAGAAGAAATATGATGGTTTTTTGAGTATAACTGACCCAAATATTGAACTTGATTTTAGCGGGGGGATTGATTTCTCACAACAGATACCTGTATTTAATTTTTCTGCAAGTGTTCCAAAAGCTAATCTTTTTGGGTTAAATATTGATAAAAAGGATACTACTGCCTTATTATCTTTTGATGTAGATGCCAATTTTATTGGTAATAATATTGATAATGCTATTGGTGAAATTAACTTTAGAAAAACTGAATATAGCAAATCTGATGATACTATTAAGTTTGAAACACTACAACTTTCCTCTGAACAGTTTTCCGATACTCATAAAATAACGCTTAAATCTGATTATTTAGATGCATTATTATATGGAACTTACAAATCAAAAACACTTGTTAAGTCAATAAAAGGTCTCTTTTATAACTATCTGCCTTCTCTGATTCAATCAAAAGAAGACACACTAAGAATAGATTATCCAAATAACTTTAAAGTTGATGTACATCTGAAAAATACTACAATGCTAAGTAAATTGTTTTTACCCGATATTTATTTCGCCGACAATTCTAATCTGGAATTTAAATATGGAGCTCATGAAAGTCGTTTTTTTCTTACTGCATCAACTACTGAACTTAAGTATAAACAGCATACTTTTAGTGATTTAAGTATAGTTACTTTCTCAGATGATTCGCTTTTTACCGCCATTACAAAAATTAGGAAAGCAGTATTTAATAATTATTTTATACTCGAAGACCTTCGCACAACATCATTAACAAGCAACGACGAAATAAACGTAAGATTTGACTGGAACAACAAGGATACTGTTGAGTATCAGGGCAAAATATTAGCATCAGCCAAAATAAGGAAGGAAAATCCGAGTCAAAAACCATCCTTTGATATTGTTGTTTTACCCTCCGATATTGTTATTAAAGATTCGTTATGGAGAATGAATCGTGCACTTATTCACATTGATACAACATCAATAAAAATCAATGATTTTATTATAAATCATAACGATCAATTCTTTAAAATTAAAGGACTGATTTCTGAAAACAAAAACGACTCTCTTTTCATTGATTTTGGAAATCTAAATCTTGCTCACATAAATGTAATAACTAAAGATATAGGCTTAAATTTTAATGGTTTTATTAATGGGAATGCCAGTTTTTCTAATATGTATGAAAGTCCATTATTTAGCTCAAATATTATTGTAGATAACTTAATGCTTAACGACGAATTAATTGGAAATACATTTATTGTTAGTCGTTGGAAAAAAGAAAAAAGGGCAATAAACCTGAGTGCTTTTACGAATCTTGCCGATATTCGAAATTTGGTTGTTGAAGGAGAATACTTGCCCGAGAATCATAATCTTGATTTTACAATTTCATTAAATAAGTTTAATGCAAGTATATTAAATTCATTCCTAAAGAGCTTTGCCTCAAATATAAAGGGAAAAGTTAGTGGCGATGTTTCATTAAAAGGGACGTTTAAAAATCCTGAATTTAATGGGTTGTTAACAATGGAAAAGGGAGCTCTTACAATTGATTATTTAAAAACTAGATACAGCTTTTCATCTGATGTGGGAATTAAAAATAACTCAATTATTTTTGATAACATTTCGGTTTCTGATCCACAAAAAAATAAAGCATTAACAAATGGTTCAATAACATTTGGTGCAAAGAAAAGAATAGATTATAATTTTACTATCAGACCCAATAATTTCTTAGCACTAAATACTTCAGGCAAAGACAACGAGATGTTTTATGGTATAGCTTACATGACAGGTGTTATTACTATTAATGGCGGCAGAGGAATTATTGCCATAGATATTTCTGGTAAAACCGAGAAGAATACCAAACTAAATATTCCAATCTCAAAATCTGATAGAATCGAAGAGTCAGGATTTATTACATTTGTCAATACCGAGAATAAAGTTAATGTTGTGCAGCAAGACAATTTAATTTATAATTTATCTGGTTTTCGATTGAATTTCGATTTGCAGGTTACTCAAGATGCCGAAACGCAGTTAATCTTTGATTCTACAATTGGCGATTTAATTCGTGCCAAGGGTGATGGCGATCTTAAGCTCGAAATTGATAAAAATGGAAATTTTAATATGTTTGGTGATTATAATATGGAAGAAGGAGATTACTTATTTACATTAGGAAATATTCTAAATAAAAAGTTTGATATCGAACGAGGAGGAAGAATTACCTGGAATGGGAGTCCCTATAATGCAATTATTGATATTGAAGCAATTTATAATCTCCGTGCTCCTTTAACTAACTTGTTTCCATTAGATTCATCTGATTATTACCGAAAGAGAATTCCAGTTGAATGCCAAATTTTCATGAGTCAAAGCCTTAAAAATCCAGACGTTAAATTTAATATTGAATTACCAACCTCCGATGAAGAAACAAAAAATAGAGTGAGAACCGTTATTAATACACAAGAAAAGCTTAATAAGCAGTTTTTATCACTATTGTTTATCAACAACTTTATTTACGATGAACCCGACCAAACAAATTTTGGAATTGCCGAATATGGCGCAGGCTCAGCTACTACTACCACTACAGAGCTTTTATCAAATCAATTAAGCCATTGGTTGTCGCAGATTAGCGATGAATGGGATATTGGTATTAATTATCGTCCAGGCGACGAAATTAGTAAAGATCAGGTTGACGTGGCATTGTCAACCCAATTGCTGAACGACAGAGTTCTTTTAAATGGAAATGTAGGTTATGGAGGTCAAGCTGAACAAGCTAGTAATATTGTTGGTGATGTTAATTTAGAAGTTAAGCTAAACAAAAGTGGAAAACTTAGAGTAAAAGCATTTAATAAAGCGAATGATAAGTTAATTTACGAGGAATCTCCATATACTCAGGGCGTTGGTATTTTTTATCGGGAAGAGTTTAATACTTTTTCTGGACTAATGCGTCGTTTCTGGAATAAGCTTACAGGTAAAAAAGAAGACGAAATAACTCCTAAATAGCTTTTTAAATGAGTACAAAAATTTTAACTTGCGAAATATTGGCACGTCAATTGCGTTTAATAAATATCAAAATCTTAATACATTACATATGAATAATATACTATTTATTCTCTTACAAATTGATTTAGCTGAAGATCTTACAAATCCCGCTTTAACTGGCGAATTAAAATTATCGTTTTGGGAAATGGCCATGAAAGGCGGTTGGATTATGATTCCTATTGTTCTTCTCTCGTTTGTTGCCGTTTATATCTTTTTTGAGCGATTTTTTGCAATTAAAAAAGCTTCTCAAACAGATATTAATTTTATGAATAAAATCAAGGATTATATTCATGATGATAAAATTGAATCAGCCTTAGCGCTATGTCAATCGACTAATAGCCCAGTTTCACGAATGATAGAAAAAGGATTGCAACGCATCGGACGTCCATTAAATGATATTAATGCAGCGATTGAAAATGTTGGAAATCTTGAGATTACAAAACTCGAAACAAACCTGCCAACCTTAGCTACTGTTTCCGGAGCTGCTCCAATGATAGGCTTTTTAGGAACGGTTATGGGTATGATTCAGGCTTTCTATTCAATGTCGATGGCTGGAAATAATATTGATGTAAGTCGTTTGGCCGATGGTATTTATACTGCAATGGTAACCACTGTTGCCGGACTTATTGTTGGTATTTTGGCATACTTAGCTTATAATATTTTGGTTGCTAAAGTCGAAAAAGTAGTTTTTCAACTCGAAGCAAATACATCAGAATTTATGGACTTGTTGAATGAGCCAGTTGAATAAATTATAAAAATTTAAACCATGGCCCTAAGAAGAAGAAATAAAGTAAATGCGTCATTTAGCATGGCATCCATGACAGATATTGTATTTTTATTACTTATCTTTTTTATGGTAACATCTACTTTGATTGCTCCAAATGCATTAAAATTATTGTTGCCCCGAAGTTCGCATCAAACACCTGCAAATGCAGTTACAACAGTATCTATAACTGCAGTACTTGATTATTATATTGAAACAACACCTGTATCGATAGAAGATATTGAAGGGATTTTAAAAAATCGATTTATCTCAGAAAATATAACTGAACCTACTATATCATTACATACTGATAGATCTGTACCTGTCGAAAATGTTGTTAAAATAATGAATATAGCAAAAGATAATAAATGGAAGTTAATACTTGCAACAACAGCAAATTAAATTATGTCGATTTTTAATACTAAATATAAAAGAACAGGACTTGCCGGAACAATCGTTTTTCACTCGATTATTCTTGTTCTTATAGTATTATTTGGTTACACAACACCACTTCCATTGCCATCAGAGGAAGGTATTCTTATTAACTTTGGTGATGAGGATCAGGGGATGGGACAAGAGGAACCTCAATTTTCTGAAACAACAGAGCAGCAAGCAGCCAATCAGGAATCACAAGAGCCCGCACAAGAATCTGTTTCAGAAGAAACCGACGAAGGGAATCTAACACAAGATTTTGAAGAAGCTCCTGTTGTTAAAAAAGAAACAAAGAAAACAGAAAAAAAAGAAGTTAAAATAGAGCCAAAAACTGAACCTAAACCAGAAGAAAAAACTGAAGTGGTAAAGGAGCAGCAAGTTGATGCTCGTGCATTATTTCCTGGCAGGAACCCAAATACAACATCTACAACTGGCGAAGGTGTAACCGGTTTTGAGGGAAATCAAGGCTCGAAAACCGGATCTATTGACTCAGATAACCATAGTGGCGGGAATAGTACTGGCGGTAAAGGGTATGATTTTAGTCTGGCAGGCAGAAATCCCGAATCTATTCCTAAACCAGAATATAACTACCAGAAAGATGGAAAAGTTGTTGTGGAAATTACTGTCGACAAATTAGGCAAGGTTACTGATGCTGTGCCTGGTGCAAAGGGTAGTACAACTTTAGATGCAAATCTTTTAGCCGCCGCAAAAAAAGCTGCTCTCTTGGCTAAGTTCGATAGAAAACCAGATGCTCCTGCATACCAAAAAGGTACAATTACCTATTACTTTAAATTACAGTAAAAAAATGATGAGGCTGTGTCAAAAGCCTCTTTCTTCATATTCAGGCTTCGACAAGCCTGACTGCCGTCAGGCAGGCTCAGCCTGACCATTGATTATTTGCTCGTTGTCATTTTGTCCCGAAAGCTTTCGGGAGTCGAAAAATAAACAATAATCCTTCTTTTGATACAGCCTCATTTTAAAAAATCAGATCAAATAGACCTAGCAATTTTAAAGCCGATCCTATTATAGCAATCAAAAGAACAATACGTACAAATTTTGGTCCCCAGCTTACTGCTACATGAGCTCCAATGTATGCCCCAATCATACTGCCAATAGCAAGTATAAAACCCAATAAATAATCAACTTGTTTATTAATTATAAATACAGCAAGTGCAAAAACAGTAAATGACATTGTAATAAATACTTTTATAGCATTCGCTTTAACTATGTCGTAACCTGCACCAAGCACAAGGCCTCCAAGTAAAAAGAAACCAACACCTGCCTGAATAAAACCACCATATAACCCAATAAAAAAGAAAATAATTATTTGAATTATCGATGGTTTTTCGTGTACTTTTCCAACTTGTCCTTTAATCCAAACTTCAGGTTTATATAAGATTACAAAAAACATAACAATTAGTAATACTGCTATAAAATACTCCATTATTTCGTCAGTAAGATTTACCGCCCATACCGATCCGGCAATAGAGCCTATAATACTTGGTATAATAAGCCATTTAGTAGTTTTTAAATCGAGTACCTTTTGTTTTTTGAAACTCCCTGAGGCAACTACTCCTTGAAGAAGTATTCCAATACGATTAGTGCCATTTGCAACGTTGGCTGGCAAACCCAAAAACATCAATAATGGAAGTGTAAGTAATGAACCGCTTCCTGCTAGTGTATTAATAAAACCGGCTAAAATACCAACACCAATAATTGCAAGTATAATGTACCATTCCATATGTTGTGTTTTAGTAAATTTAAAACGAAAAAATTAGTATAAAAAAAGCTGTCACCGAGGACAGCTTTAAAATTATATTATAATGATTAATAAGCAAATAATGGATATTTACTCATCATCTCAACCACATTTTTTCCTACATTCTCAATCACATTTTCATCAGTTATATTACCAATTACTTCATCAACAAATCCTACTATTGCTCCGATTTTATCTTCTTTAATTCCACGTGTTGTAATAGCAGCAGTTCCAACTCTAAAACCTGATGTTTGAAATGGAGAACGTGAATCAAAAGGAACCATGTTTTTATTTATAGTAATATGAGCTTTTACCAATGTATTTTCAACTTGTTTTCCAGTTATTTCAGGGAATTTAGTTCGTAAATCGATTAACATTGAGTGGTTATCGGTACCATCTGATACCACTTTATAACCTCGTTTAATAAATTCCTGAGCCATAACAGCTGCATTCTTTTTAACTTGCATCTGATATTCTTTAAATTCTGGAGCAAGTGCTTCGCCAAAAGCAACTGCTTTGGCCGCAATAACATGTTCCAGCGGGCCACCTTGAATTCCTGGAAATACACTAGAATCAAGCAATGCCGACATTTTCTTGATTTCGCCTTTTGGAGTTGTTTTGCCCCATGGATTATCAAAATCTTTACCTATTAGAATAATACCACCACGTGGACCGCGTAATGTTTTATGTGTAGTAGAAGTTACAATGTGTGCATATTTAACTGGGTTATCTAAAACCCCTGCTGCAATTAAACCAGCGGGGTGAGCCATATCAAACATAAAAATTGCACCAACTTTATCAGCAATTTCACGCATACGTTTGTAATCCCATTCGCGTGAATATGCAGATGCTCCACCTATAATCATCTTTGGTTTTTCACGTAAAGCAACTTCTTCCATCATATCGTAATCAACACGGCCAGTTTCTTGTTTAACGCCATAAGAAACTGCTCTGTACCAAATACCAGACATATTTACTGGTGACCCATGCGATAGGTGGCCGCCATGTGATAAATCTAATCCGAGAAAAGTATCACCAGGTTGGAGAACTGCCATAAATACGGCCATATTTGCCTGAGCACCTGAGTGTGGCTGAACGTTTGCCCACTCAGCATTATATAATTGTTTTAATCGATCAATAGCAATTTGCTCCGATTGATCAACTATTTCGCAACCACCGTAATATCTTTTACCGGGATAACCTTCGGCATATTTATTGGTCATTACTGAGCCCATAGCTTCCAATACCTGTTCGCTTACAAAATTTTCTGATGCAATAAGTTCAATTCCGTTTATTTGTCTTTCTTTCTCTTTTTTAATTAAATCAAAGATTTGCGAATCTCTTTTCATGATGATATAGTTTTAATAAGTTTTCAAAATTAATTGCCCAAAATTATGGATTAATAACATTATTAAAAAATTTAAAAGCATATTATAAAACAACATGCATTTAAACAGGTATTTAAAAATAATATATAATTGTTTGTAAGTAAGGGACGAAATATCAATACTAATTAAGATGCTTCTGAATTGTATTTAATAAGAAGCCAATATCGAAAGGTTTTGCAATAAATTCGTCGCAGCCTGCAGTAAGACAATCCGCCTTACCTTGATAATGAGCATAGGCTGTAAGTGCTATAACAGGTATTGTTGGATTAAGTTCTTTAATTCTTTTTGTGGCTTCATAGCCATTCATTTTGGGCATTCGAATATCCATAATTACCAAATCGAATGGATTCTTTTTGTATTTGAAAAACTCCATAGCTTCGTAACCATCATTGGCCCTTGTAATTTCTACAGAATAGGATGAAAGGATTTCGTTAACAAGAAAAAAACTAACATCATCATCGTCAACTACTAGGATTTTTTGCCCTGCAAATGTAGTTTGCTTTAAACCTTCTTTAAAATTTGATTTTGTCTTTAACACTTTCTATAAAATAAAAATCAATTTTAAAAATAATTACTCTTATTTCCAATAGATTAGTGATTTATTTTAATTTTTAATCCATTAATTTTATTAACAATTCTTGAGAGTTAATAGGAACGCAATTTTGACATTGTTTACTATTTTATTCTTCAGAAATTTCGAGTAATAAATTTCGATAAGTAGAAAATAGTTTTGATTTAGAAACCATTCCAATATATTTGGCCTTATCTATTACAGGTAGGTTCCAAGCGCCAGTTTTTTCAAATTTAGAAATAACCTCTTTCATTGTGTCATTAAACCCAATATATTCAGGTGGTATAATCATTAAATTGCTTACCTGGGTCTTGTCATACATTTCTTTGTCGAACATTATTTCGCGAATATGATCCATTAAAATTATCCCGTTTAGAATTCCATCATCATCAATAACAGGAAAAATGTTTCTTTGTGATTTTGAAATAATTTTTACCAGATCTCCTAATGACGAATCAACATGCACGGTTGTAAAATCTGTTTCAATTACAGATTTTAATTTCATAAAGGTTAATACAGCTTTGTCTTTATGATGCGTAATTAGTTCACCTCGTTGAGCTAGCTGAACTGTAAATATTGAATTTGGATCAAAAATTTTTACTGTAAGAAAAGAAATTGTTGTGGTTAGCATTAATGGTACTATTAACTCATAACCATCAGTTGTTTCAGCTATTAAAAACAAACCGGTTAATGGTGCATGTAAAACTCCACTCAAAACTCCAGCCATTCCTACTAAAGCAAAATTACTCTCAGAAATATTGAGTCCAAATAAATTTAACGTATGAGAAAATAGCATGCCAATAATTGCGCCGGTAAATAGCGAGGGTGCAAATATACCGCCAACGCCTCCAATATGTATTGTTACAGAAGTTGCAACAGCTTTTAATAATAACAAGGAAATAAAGAAAAAATAGAAAAACCACTGATAATTCACTAATCTTAAATTTAGATTAGTTTCCATTATTGATGTGTAATTTTCTCTAAATATGGCTTTTATTATCTGATATCCTTCTCCGTATAATGGGGGAAATAAGAAAATTAAAAATCCAAGAACTAATCCTCCCAAAAGTAATCTTCTAAAATCGGGTAATTTGCTTGCAAGTTTCTCTATTTTAAAATACATCTTTGAGAAATAAACTGAAATGAGCCCGGTTAAAATTCCAAGAAGCAAATAGAATATAGTATGTTTTACTTCGTAATGATCTTTTAAAATGAATTCAAAAAGAATTTCATCCTGAAAAAATACATTGGTTACAATTGCTCCGCTAACCGATGCGATTAATAGAGGAATTAACGAAAATCGTGTTAAGTCGATTAGTAATACCTCAATAGCAAACACAATGGCTGCTAATGGAGTATGAAATATCGCCGATATAGCTCCTGCGGCTCCACAAGCCAATAACAAGGTTACTTCTTTATAACTTAGTTTTAATAATTGTCCAACATTTGAGCCTATTGACGAACCTGATGAAATAATTGGCGATTCTAATCCTATTGAACCACCAAACCCAGCGGTAAGAATACCTCCAAAAATAGATGAAAATATTTTGTGAGCTTGCATAATACTGTTACGCTTTGATATAGCATAAAGTATTGCTGCTATATTGTGTTTTACAGTATCACGTAATATATATTTAAGGAAAACAAAAGTTAATGTAATACCAATAATCGGATAAACAAATACAAGCAGGTTATACTCGTCGAAGCTCTTGTTTTTAAGCAAAATCTCGTGAAGATAAAATACAGATGTTTTTAAAATCAGCGCAACAAAACCACCAGCTATTCCAACAATAGAACTTAGGATTAAAAGAAAATTGCGCTGACTAATTTTTTGTTCGCGCCAAAGTAGAAATTTGAGCAATAACGATTTTCTTGCCATTTTTTGATTAAGCTAAGTTAAATCTCTGCTCAATAAATTTACGATTTTTTTTAATACAAGTAAAGAAGGTATTAATATTCTGAAACTTGCACTAACATATCGCGATATGAATTAAATATTTTTGACTTTGAAACAAATCCGAAATACTTACCATCTTTAATAACAGGCAAATTCCAGGCTCCTGAGGATGTAAATTTCTTCATAACCAAATCCATTGAATCTGTAACATAAACTATCTCTGGAGGAGTATTCATCAAATCAAAAACCAGCGTATCGTTATATTTTTCCCTTTCAAACATTATTTCTCTAATATTATCAAGAAGTACAATGCCTATTAATTCATCTTTTTCGCTAACAACCGGAAAAATATTTCTTTTGGATTTTGAGATTACTTGAATTAAATCGCCCATTGTATCATAAGGATGCACAATAGAAAAATCATTCTCTATTACCTTTTCAAGTTTCATCAATGTAAGCACAACCTCATCTTTATGATGTGTAAGAAGTTCGCCTCTTTCGGCTAACCGTTGAGTGTAAATCGAATGTTTTGTAAATAACAGAATGGTTAGATATGATATAGTTGAAGTAATAATTAGGGGGATAAATAAAGCATAACCACCTGTTATTTCTGCTATAAGAAAAATTGCAGTAAGTGGAGCATGCATAACGCCAGCCATTAATCCAGCCATTCCTGCAAGGGCGAAATTACTTTGTGGTAGATTTATAATTCCTGAGGAATTAATTAATATCGACCACCAATAACCAATTACACCCCCAACAAATAAGGTAGGACCAAAAATGCCTCCAACGCCTCCACTTCCAGTTGTAAAAGCCATTGCTACTACCTTTAATAAAACGATAATGCCGAAATAAATAAGTAAATAATAGTTGTTTTGAGCAGCAAAAGAAAATAAATGACTTTTGGGTATCCCATCAAGTGTTCCATTTAACAACGATTGCAATGTAGGAGTTCCCTCTCCATAGAGAGATGGAAATATAAAAATTAAAATAGCAAGTATAAAACCTCCAAAAAATATCTTTAGGGAGGTGTTTTTAATCTTTTTTAAAAAGGATTCTAGCTTTAGGGTTGTTTTTGTAAAATAAAAAGATACCAATCCACATAATATTCCAAACATTATATAAAAAGGAATATTGCTCAAATCAAAGGGCTGAATACTAGTAACAGAGAAAGTAACACCCTCACCCATGAGAAAATATGCAATAGTAGCACCTGTTACTGAAGATATTAACAAAGGAACAATGGATGTAAGTGTTAAATCAAGCATTATTACTTCAAGTGTAAATACTAACCCAGCAATTGGAGCTTTAAAAATACCACCTATTGCTCCGGCTGCACCACATGCTATAAGAACAGCCACCGATTTAAAATGAAGCCTGAAAAAATGTCCAAGGGTGGAGCCTATAGATGCTCCTGTAAGTACTATTGGTGCTTCAACTCCTACAGACCCACCAAAACCAATTGTTAGCGTACTGGCAATAATTGATGAGTAATTATTGTGCGATTTTATGCGTCCATCGTTTTTTGATAAAGCATATAAGATTCGTGATACACCATGTCCTATTTTATCTTTAACAAAATACTTGACATATAATACAGTTAGAGTTATACCAACTATAGGAAATATAAGATATAAATAATTAAATCCTGATTCGAATTGATTGGATAAAAAATAATGTGTGCTATGTACAGTGTTTTTTAAAATAACAGCAGCTAACCCACTAAGAATACCAATAACAAAACTGAGTATTATTACCAGTTGTCTCTCGCTTACATGTTTATTTCTCCAGATTAAAACCTGTCTGGGAAATTTATTAATATTCATAAATTAAAATTTTAATACACTATTATTTCTAATAGAAAATATAAAAGAAATAAATTTTTCTTTAATAACCTGCCTAATTTAATAGATTTTAAAAACAATAAGTAATATTGATGGTTTATTTATAAGTTTGCGAAAATACATCGATTAAATTAAAAAAATGATAAAATTCGACCGGTTTATTCTGGAAAATGGTTTAAAAGTTATTGTTCATAACGATACTTCCACTACGATGGTGGCTGTGAATATATTATATAATGTTGGAGCTCGTGATGAAAGCCCTGATATGACAGGTTTTGCACATTTGTTTGAGCACTTGATGTTTGAAGGAAGTAAGAATATTCCTTCATTCGACACACCATTACAATTAGCTGGTGGTGAGAATAATGCATACACAACAAATGATATAACCAATTATTATATAACCATTCCTAAAGAGAATCTTGAAACAGCATTTTGGCTAGAGTCAGACCGTATGCTTAGTCTTGGATTTTCTCAAAAGAAGCTTGATATTCAGAAAAGCGTAGTTATTGAAGAATATAACCAACGATATCTTAATCAACCTTATGGAGATGCACATTTGTATTTACGACCTTTAGCATATAAAGTGCATCCTTACCAATGGGCAACAATAGGAAAAGATATTTCGCACATTCAAAATGCAAACTTAGAGAATGTAAAAGATTTTTTTGAACATCATTATGCACCTAATAGTGCAATTCTCTCGGTAGCTGGAAATATTACTAAAGAAGAAATAGAATCACTTGCAATTAAATGGTTCGGACCAATTAAAAGAAAAGAAATTGCTGAACGGAACTTGCCTAAAGAACCAAAACAAACATCAAAACGCACATTGAAACTTGAGCGAAATGTTCCGTTTGATGCTATTTACAAAGCATTTCATATGAGCTCAAGGCATAATTCTGATTATAATGTTGCCGATTTAATTTCAGATTTATTGTCGAACGGAAAATCTTCAAGACTTTATCAGCAGTTAGTGAAAGAAAAGCAATTTTTTAGCAGTATCGATGCATACATTACAGGCGATATTGATGAAGGTCTTTTTATTATCTCCGGTAATATTATGAAAGGTATTTCTATTGATACAGCCGAAGCTGCAATTGAGAATGAACTTAAGAAAATATATACCGATAAGATTGATGATTATGAATTAAATAAAGTGAAAAATAAATTCGAATCGGTGCATCAATTTGGACAACTTAGTGCCATGAACAAAGCTATGGATTTGGCTTATCAGGAGCTATTGGGAGATGCAAATCTTATAAACCATGAAGTTGAAAATTACAGGAATGTTTCTGCCAATGACATAAAACGAGTTGCATCTCAACTATTTGATGCAAATAATTGCTCAACTCTTTATTACATTGCTAAATAATATTATTGAAGATTACATGATACTTAACCGAAAAACACAACCATTATTTCAGCAAATAAATTCAATTAAACTTATTGAGCCTGAAAAGATTTACCTCGACAATTCTATTCCATTATATGCAATTAATGCAGGTACGCAAGATGTACTAAAAATAGATATATCGTTCGATGCCGGAGTGTGGTATCAATCAAAACCTTTGATAGCTTCTACAGTAAATGAAATGCTTTCTGAAGGCACCAAGAATCTTACCTCAAAAGATATAGCCGAAAAACTAGATTATTACGGAGCTTTCATTCAGCCTGAACCATCGAAAGATAACGCTACCATTTCATTGTATACATTAACAAAGTATTTGCCCGAAACCATTGCTGTTTTTGCCGAAATTATAAAAAATCCAACTTTTCCTGAGCATGAGCTTAAAACCTTTATAGGTAAAAAGAAACAAGCATTCCAGGTTGAAATGGAAAAAGTTTCGAACTTAGCCCGACGACAGTTTAATAGGCAATTATTTGGTTGTGCTCATCCATATGGAGAAAGTCCTGAAATTGAAGATTATGATGCTGTTCTTCGATCTGATCTTATTCAATTTCATAAGCAATATTATCATCCTGAAAATTGCAAAATAATTTTAGCTGGAAAAGTCGACAATGATGTTATAAAGCTTGTTAACTCTTATTTTGGTAGTAAGGATTGGTCATCAATTAAAAAAACAGAAGCGAAAAGGATTGAATTGGTAAAACCTGAATCAACTATAGAGTTTATTAAAAAAGAAGATGCCACTCAGTCAGCAATAAGGATTGGTAAACTTACTATTAATAAAACACATTCAGACTTTCCTAAGCTTGAAGTAGTTAATACTATTCTTGGTGGTTATTTTGGATCACGATTAATGAAAGTAATCCGAGAAGAGAAGGGTTATACCTATGGAATAGGATCGTATCTAGTGTCGTTAAAAAATGCGGGATTTTTTGTTATTTCGACAGAAGTAGGAACGGATGTAACAAAACCTGCAACCCAGGATATTTTGAAAGAAATAAAGAGGTTGCGCGAAGGTTTAGTTACCGACGATGAATTGAAAATAGCAAAAAATTTTATGTTGGGTGATATGATGAGAGCATTTGATGGACCATTTGAGCAAGCTCAAAGTTATAAATCAATTATTGAACTGGGTATTGAAAACGATTTTTTCGATAGAACTCTGGAGGCGATAAAATCAATTACTCCACAGGAAATACATCAGTTGGTAAATGATTATTTTAACGAAAATGATATGGTGCAAACGATTGCAGGAAATTAGTTTTATGATTATAAAAACTACTGTAATTAGAGATAAATTTCTTATTTTAGAATTTTAATATACAAAACATAAAAAAGAGAATTATGTACGACAGCAAAAAGCACAGCTTATACAAACAGATGGAAGTTGAATCGGTTATTTCCAATGTTTTTTCTACATATTTTAGAAATTTCCTTCCATTATTTATTATCAGTTTCGTAGGAGTTTTCATTGTTCAGTTATTCATATATAGCACTGGATTTTATGATGTTCTAAATGACTTTGATCCAGCAATTGTTGAAGGGAATTTGGGGTTTTTTATGAAACTCATTTTGAAAATGATGTTAATAATGATTGTAGTTTATGGAATCTTAAATGCTTTTTTAATTAATTACTTATTTGTTAAAGATATTGATTCAAATGTATCTTTTACTTCTATTTTAGGCGATTCTCTTCGAAAATTTTCTGTTCATATGGTATTCTTTATGATTCTTACTATGATTATTATTATGGTAGGAATGATTTTTGGCGTAATAGTTTTTGTTGTTGGGATGTTACTTGCAGCATTGTATTTGGGTTCTGTTTTAATTAGCGGATGCTCTGTAGTTGTTGTTGAACAGAAAAATGCATTCGATGCAATTGGCCGCTCATTTAGTCTTTCTCATAAAGACTTCTGGCAATCATTAGGATCCTTCGTATTATTCGTACTTATAATGATCTTAATATCAATTGTTCTTAGTGCTGTTGTTGCAATACCTGTTGTAATAATGTTTTTCGATAAACTTGGTGAAACAGGTAGTATCTTCGAAGCATTTAATTTAAAATTATATGATATTGGAATTTGGTCGGCAATAATAAACTCATTTGTTTCAGCGCTTATATATCCTCTTTATGCCATTTTTTCATTGGTTTTATATTTAAAACTTAAGTATATTGAAGATAGGAGGGCTAATATTGATGTTGTTGAATAGTATAATATGCTAATTATTAAGGCTGTAAGACTAATTGATATATTGTAATAATTTATAAATTAAAATTAATATAAATGATTCATATATTATCGCCAGCAAAAACCCTTGATTATAAAAATACAATTCAAACCAAAAGGTTTAGCTTGCCCGATTTATTAAATGAATCAAGAATATTGATTGAGGAGCTTAAAAAACTCAATCCAAAAGACCTTGAAAAATTAATGAGCATTAACAGCGAATTAGCTGTATTAAATTTCGAACGAAATTTGTCATGGCGACAGCCATTTACTATAGATAATGCCAAGCAGGCACTTGCAGTTTTTAAAGGACAGGTATTTATAGGACTAGATGCCAACACACTTTCAGAAGAGGATTTGATATTTGCACAGGAAAGTCTACGCATTTTGTCAGGATTTTATGGTGTTCTTCGACCATTGGACTTAATTCAACCCTATCGTCTTGAGATGGGTACTAATCTTGCAAATCCAAGAGGAAAAAATCTATATCAATTTTGGGGCACAAAACTTACTGAGATTATAAATACTGAATTAGAAAAGCAAAAGCAAAAAGTGCTTATCAATCTTGCGTCGAACGAATATTTTAAAGCAATAAATCCAAAACAAATTAAAGGCAAGATAATTACTCCCGTTTTTAAAGAATCAAAAGGGAATGAGTATAAGCAGGTAACTATTTATGCTAAAACTGCACGTGGATATATGAGTCGGTTTATTATTCAAAACCAAATAGAAAATCCAGAAGATATAAAAGCATTCGATATTGGTGGTTATTTATATCACTCTGATTTATCATCAGAAAACGAGTGGGTTTTTACGCGATAAGTATTTTGTTTATTGAACTACTAGCTTATTCAACCTGAAAAACCATAATTCCATAATCCCGGCTATTTGTTGTAAATGAAGCAAATAGGGTTGAGCCTTTTATTGTGATACTTTGAAATTTTTTGTCTTTCTCAACATGCTCGAAAATTTTCTCAGGTTTTTCGGGTTCCTTAATATCATATACTTCAATCGATTTTGAACAAACTACGTAAAGATAATTTCTGTCAATAGCTAAATCAATTGCTTTGCCATTGGTTTTAATATTTCCTACTTCATGTGGGTAAAGAGGCAAATTAAGGTTTAAAATCGATAATCCGCGGAAATCATTTGCCACGTATCCAGTAGTTGCTCTAACCAAGATTTTATTAGCAGGTGCATCATACATGAAATCTTTTGGAAATTCAGCTTGCTTAAAACCGGTAATTGGTTCTTTAAATTTAAAGGTTTTTAATCCTCTATCGCCACCCGAAATCATAATATATGGTGACAGTATTTGTATGTTTTTTACCGAAAAGTCTTTTACATTATTTCTCGAAACCATTGTAATATTACTTAAATCGCTAAAATCAATAATTTCGAGACCTAACGATTTGTAACCCAAACAAGCAAAATTTTCAAAAATTTCTACACAGTAAACTTCCTGATGTCTGTAATAAGTGCCAATACTGTATATGGTTTCGGGATCAGTAATATCAAGAATTTTTAATCCAAGGTCGCCATATGAAAGATAAGCTCTGTTATCAATAACTTTTATTCCATAGGCATTACCAAATACTTTTTTGCCATAACGTTTTTCATATTCCTCGTATTTCGAAAACTTATTAATATTATTTATATCAGAAATATTAAGTATTTGAAGTTCTTCGTTGCCTAATGGCAGAAACAATAAAGTATCTTTTATATCAAAATTCGATAAGTCGATATCTTTACTACTTGATTCGTATACAGATACAGGATAAATATATTGTGCATTTAATAGATTAACAGTGATTGTATTTATAATAAAAATAAGAAGCAGTTTTCTCATAGCAAAGATTTATTTTTGATTTTTATTATGCAAAACTAAGCAAATAACTAAATTGGAATTACTTATTCGACATAAATTACCAGTCCTTTTAAATACTCACCTTCAGGATGATACATGCTAACCGGATGATCGCCCGGTTGTGTTAGTTGATGGAGAATACGAACATTTCGTCCGGTATTGGCAGCTGCGGCAAAAACACTCTTTCGAAATTCTTCTTTACTTACTACTTGCGAGCACGAAAATGTAAATATTATACCTCCGGGTTTTATTTTTTCAATTGCTTGCGCATTTAATCTTTTATATCCCTGTAATGCATTTTTTAAGGCATTGGTATGTTTAGCAAAGGCTGGTGGGTCAAGTATTATCAAATCATATTTTTGATCAATAGAATGTAAATATTCGAAAGCGTCAACAGCAAAACTTTCGTGAATATTATTTTTGCCAAAATTAAGCTCTATGTTTTCATTTGTAAGATTAATAGCTATTTGCGAGCTATCTACTGAATGCACAATTTTTGCCCCACCTCTCATAGCATAAACAGAAAAACCTCCAGTATATCCAAATACATTTAATACCGATCGGTTCTTTGCATATTCTGATAAAAGTTTTCTGTTTTCGCGTTGATCAATAAAGAAACCTGTTTTTTGGCCTTCTTCCCAGCTTATTTTAAATTTATTGCCATATTCAAGCACAATATCCTCAGATAAAGAGCCATTTAAGTAGCCATTTTTAGGATGAATATCTGATTTAAATGGAATTGTAGATTCGCTTTTATCATATACGGCAAGTAGTGTTTTTCCATAAATATTTTGTAGAGCTTTTACCACTTGATCTTTAGATAAGTACATTCCAATTGAATGCATTTGAGTAACAGCTGTTCCATTATAAAAATCAATTATAAGTCCGGGTAAGCCATCACCTTCGCCATGTATTAAGCGATATACATTATTGTTTTTATTTTCAGCAAGGCCGAGCATTTTTCTCAATGCAAAAGCACTCTCAATTTTTTTATTCCAGAACTCCTGATCAATATCGATTTTATCAAATGAAAGCACTCTTATTGCAATTGATCCTATCTGGTAATGTCCGATAGCCAGAAACTCATTGTTGGAACTATAAACCTCCACCAGCTCGCCTTCGGATAATTGCTGCGTATTTGACTTAATTGCTCCTGAAAATATCCAGGGATGATATCTTTTTGATGATTGCTCTTTCCCTGGTTTTAATATTATTTTGGGGTAATTCATAGTTTTTAATCTAAAATAATGAAATGTAATAGGTTACAATAGGTTGTTAAGTCTTTTATAAATCTGCAAACAAGCCCATGCATCTGTTGCAGCATAAATCTGTTGTGCTTCTGTAAGTTCTGGCCTATCCCAATTAGTCACCTGCTGCGATTTTGAAATTCGTTGCTGAAAAACAATTGCCATTATCTTTTTCAGACTTTTACTTTCTATACCAAAAGCCTTTACATAGTTCTGTAAATCGATAAAAGTTTCTGGCTTAAATTTATTTAGTCGTTTTAGTATGGCAAGATCATCCTTAAGCGCGAGACCAATTTTCTTTATATCCTGATTTTCAAAAATCTCAATAAGTTGGTTGGGTAAACCTATAATATTAAGCCTAAAAAGAAAGGCCTGGCTCGATGTGGAAAGTTGTAAAAGCGAAACAGAGTTTATTACTCCTTTTTTAAAAGATGGACGTGTTTCGGTATCAATACCTATTATTGGCTGGTCTTTTAATAATGGAAAATAATATTCGACTTTTTTTTGTGTATCTACAAGAAAAACCTTTCCTGGAAACTGTGTTAGAGGGTAATCTTTTATTTCCTCGTTAGTGATATCTTTAGCAAACATTTCTAGTCCATTTTATTTAAATCAGATTGTCTTTTTGTAATAAACCAATCCGATGTATCTCTTTCTTCTTCATCACTATTATCTTCATCATTTTCAGAATCTAAAATATCGGGATTAAGTAAAATGGTATGTATAGCTTTTATTGCATTTATAGCTTTTTGTCCCCAGTATTCATTAAAGTTTGATTGGCATTCACCCAGAGCATCTTTCATTATATCTTCGGTTCCCATATTCATAAGGCTTACGAAATTCTTGATATCCTGGTAAACATCAGTAATATCTTCTGAAATACTCATCGATACAATTTCTATTTTACCTGTTTTGTCTGATTTTTGGGTATCGTAATACTCGTCAAGAATTCCAAGCTTTTTCTGAATCGCATCGTGAATTAAGTACCAATCTTCTTCGGTTACAAAAGTCTCGATCTCTTCATTTAATTCATAATCAGGTTTCGGTAATAAGGATCCTTTTAAATACAATAGAGAAAGTATTTTTCGCGATTTATCCAATAAATCGAAAGTTGATAACGAAGGAGTCTTTTCAATAAACAGGCAATATTCTGCAGCAATGGTTAAAAACTCTGTAATTCCTTGTGAATAAAGAAAACTATTTTCTGATTCGTTTTGCATCCTTTGGTATTAAAATTCAGGGGCAAAGGTATAAAAAAAGTCGGTAATGTTCGGAGCATATAAATAATCATTGTAATATTGAAGGTGTGTTAGGCTCAAGATAAAGTACAATGGCTAAAGGGAATTTATCTGTATTAACTTTTTATCCAGAACAATTTATCCTGTTCGTTTTTTGAGATTTTCTCATTATCAAGTAACCACTGAATAACACGTATAACTTTATCTTTATTGTATTTCGAGTGACCAACTAATAGGTCAATATCCATTTCCTGTTTTTGGAGAGCATCTTTTAGTTCTTCTAATATTAAGTCAAATTCGTATTTGCTGAGGTCTAGTTCATTACGACGGGTACAAACATCACATATTCCACATCGGTCTGGTTCTTTATCTCCAAAATAACTGAGGAGCATTTGACTTCGGCATTTATTGGTTGATGCGGCATATTGAACTATAGCTTTTAGTTTCTCGAAATAACGTTGTTTCCTGAATTCATAGTTTTCGCGCGATATATGTAATGATTTGTCGTCAAGTCGTTCTTCGACATAGAATATAAGTGGATTTTTTTTCTGAGGTATATAATCAATAATACCTACCGATTTTAATCTGCTCAAATATTTAAATACAATATCGATTTCAACTTTAGCTTTTTTTGCAAGCGAAAATTCATCTATGTTAACATATTCGGAAAAAACGCCTGTGTAGGAGCGTAGAACAAGTTTTATAAATCCATCAAATTGTGCATTAGCTACCTGAAATTTATATAAATCGTCGCGATTAGTTTTAAAGTGGATTTTCGATGGGTTATTAAATTCATCAGTTAGCTCAATGTATCCTTCGCGCTGCAAAAAGCTTAAGCTACTTATAATTTTAATAAGATTGAAATTGTAATTTTTAGCAAAATCCGACATTATAAAGTCATAGGAGATATTTTTTCCCCCACCGTATGGTATTTTAAAATAATTACCCAGAGCTTGATAAACCTCTTTTATTTCTTTTATCTCTGGAAAGTTAGTATCAATTCTTTGTTCTGCTTTTACCTTATCAGAGTTGTTGTATAATAGTACAGCAGTAGCTTTTTTCTCATCACGTCCTGCTCTGCCTGCTTCTTGAAAATAAGCTTCGATGCTATCTGGCAAATCAATATGTATAACAAAACGAACATCGGGTTTGTCAATACCCATTCCAAAAGCATTCGTCGCTACCATAACCCTTTTAGTGCCATTCTTCCAATCGTTTTGTTTTGTGCTTCGAACTTCGTGTTTTAGCCCAGCATGATAGTAATCGGCTGAGATTTTATTTTTCTGAAGAAAGACTGCTATTTCTTTTGTTTTTTTACGGTTACGTACATATATAATTCCACTACCTTTTACTTTATTAATGGTTTCAAGTAGATATTTCATTTTATCTTCAACCTGTCGAACAAGGTAAACCAGGTTTTTTCGTTCAAAGCTCTTTTGGAATAAGTTAGGAAATTCAAAATTTAGTTTCTGTTGAATATCCTTAACAACTTTAGGTGTTGCAGTAGCAGTTAGCGCAAGAACCGGAACGTCAGGAATAAGATTTCGGAACTCTGCAATTTTTAAGTAGGATGGTCTGAAATCATAACCCCATTCTGATATACAGTGAGCTTCGTCAATGGCCAACAGGTTTACCTGCATATGCTTAATTCTAATTTGAAAAATATCCGTATCTAATCGTTCTGGAGAAACATATAAAAATTTAACGGTTCCATAGATACAATTTTCGAGTGCAATGTCAATCTCGTTTTTTGACATTCCCGAGTTAATCGAGATAGCATTTATTCCCCTGCTTTTAAGGTTTTCTACCTGATCTTTCATTAGTGCAATTAATGGAGTAACCACTATACATATACCTTCTTTGGCCATTGCCGGTACCTGAAATGTTATTGATTTTCCTCCACCTGTTGGCATTAGCGCAAGAGTATCCTTACCCGACATTACCGAGTTAATGATATCTTCCTGGAGAGGTCTGAATTTTGAGTATCCCCAGTATTTAACCAATATTTGTTCGTACTGGTTCATTTACCTTTTTTATATGTAATTTTACGCAGGTTAAAAATCGTTAAAAAAATCGATTCTTTTGATATTATGAAAATTTAAACCCAATAATTTACCAAAAATTTGTAATTTGGCACAATTTTAAAAATACACAAAAACTATAAAACAATGTCGTTTTTAATAGATAAAGTTACGATAGAGGGTCTAACATTCGATGATGTATTGTTAATTCCTCAATATTCAGAAGTATTACCACGTAATGTGGATATTAGTACTCACTTTTCCAGAAATATTAAACTAAATGTACCTATTGTTTCGGCTGCAATGGATACTGTTACTGAAACAGAATTGGCTATTGCCATTGCCCGTGAAGGTGGGATTGGTGTTATTCATAAGAATATGAGTATTGAAGAGCAAGCACGTCAGGTAAAAACTGTGAAACGTGCTGAAAATGGCATGATTTACGATCCCATTACAATTCTTAAAGAAGGTTCGGTTGGTGATGCCTTAAGTCTGATGAAAGAGTACAAAATTGGTGGTATTCCTGTAGTTGATAAAAACAAAACACTAATAGGTATTGTAACTAACCGGGATTTGCGATTTGAGAAATTGATGAGCAGGAAGATAGCCGAAGTAATGACCAAAGATAATATTATTACTACACATCATTCAACTGATCTCGAAAAAGCAGCTGATATTTTAAAACGACATAAAATTGAAAAACTGCCTGTTGTAGACGAAAACAACAAACTTATTGGCCTTTTAACCTATAAAGATATTACTAAAATAAAAGATAATCCAATTGCTTGCAAAGACTCAAAAGGCCGTTTACGAGTTGCCGCAGGTGTTGGTGTTACTCATGACACTCTTGAAAGAGTTACAGCCCTTGTTAACGCAGGGGTTGATGCTATTGTTATCGATACTGCTCATGGTCACTCGAAAGGGGTTATTGAGATGCTTAAAAAAGTTAAGAAAAGTTTCCCCGAGATTGATGTAGTAGTTGGAAATATTGGAACAGGAGAAGCAGCTAAAGCTTTAGTTAAAGCTGGTGCCGATGCAGTAAAGGTTGGTATTGGGCCAGGATCAATCTGTACAACACGAGTTATTGCGGGTGTAGGATTACCTCAACTTTCGGCTATATACGAAGCTTCGAAAGCAATTGAAGGTTCTGGTGTGCCTGTTATTGGTGATGGTGGATTACGCTATTCTGGCGATATTGTTAAAGCTATTGCTGCAGGTGCTAATACCGTTATGGCTGGTTCTTTGTTTGCTGGGGTGGAAGAATCTCCTGGTGAAACAATAATTTACAATGGTCGTAAGTTTAAATCTTATCGTGGCATGGGATCAATTGAAGCTATGCAACAAGGTTCAAAAGATCGTTATTTCCAAGATGTTGAAGATGATATTAGCAAGTTAGTACCCGAAGGTATTGCAGCTCGTGTTCCATTTAAAGGAAGTCTTTCAGAGGTTATTTATCAGCTTGTTGGTGGTTTGCGAGCTGGTATGGGATATTGTGGTGCACCAGATATTAAAAGCCTTATGCAAGCCAAATTTGTTAAGATTACAGCTGCAGGAGTAAACGAAAGTCATCCTCATGATGTAGCAATTACACGCGAAGCACCTAATTATAGTCGACAGATATAATACATTTTTTAAGATAAAAACTACTTGTGATGAATAAATTTGTTTTACTTATTGTTACTTTTTTCTCGTTCTATCAATTGTTTGCCCAGCAAGCAGACAGCGATTTATTATTAACCATTGATGGAAAAAAAATCCCTAAAGAGGAATTTATAAGATTATATACTAAGAATAAAACAAATATTACGACAGGAGAAGTAACTTCTGTCCCTGATTATCTTGAGTTGTTTATTAATTTTCAATTAAAAGTTCTTGAAGCTGAAAAACTTGGGTATGATACATTGTCAAGTTTTATTAATGAGCTTAAAGGTTATCGTGAACAATTGGCCCGGCCATATTTAATTGATAAGGAATCAAATGATCTAATTATTAAAGAAGCATACGAGAGAATGTTACTGGAGGTAAGGGCAAGTCATATACTTGTTGAAGTGTTTCCCGATGCTTTACCCGATGATACATTATTTGCCTATGACAAAGCGTTGGCTATTCGCACTCGTATTATTAATGGAGAACCTTTCGAATATGTTGCAAAAGGAGCTTCTGATGACAAATCTGTTAAATATAATGGAGGTGATTTAGGCTATTTTACCGTTTTTGAGATGGTTTATCCATTCGAAAATGCTGTTTATCAAATGAATATTGGTGATATTTCTATGCCTGTTAGAACACAATTTGGTTATCATATTATTAAAAAAACAGATTCACGTAAATCCAATGGACAGGTTAAAGTTGCCCATATTATGCTATTAACACCGCAAGGTATAGTTCCTTCTGATGAACAAAGAAAAAAAGAGCAGATAAATGAATTGTATCATCGATTGAAAAAAGGTGAGGATTTTATAGAGCTGGCAAAACAATTTTCAGAGGACCGTGGGTCATCTAGAAACGGAGGCGATTTGCCATGGTTTGGTGTGGGAAGAATGGTGCCTGAATTTGAGAAGGCTGCTTTTGAATTAAAATTAAATGGTGATATTTCTTTGCCTGTTAAAACAAGTTTTGGATGGCATATTATTAAACGTATCGATAGAAAAGAAATTGGCACATTTGCCGAGATGGAAGCAGAATTAAAATTTAAAGCGGGCAAAGATCAGCGTATTGAAATAGCCAGAACTGCACTTATTAATAAGTTGAAAAATGAAAATGGTTTTAAAATCAAATCATCAAATATCCCTTATTATTATGACATTAACGATAACAAACTTTTAATAACTCAAAAATATCTTGATCCAAACTATAAACATAACGATACATTGATTATTTATCAGAATAAAGTAGTTCGCGAAAAAGATTTTATTACTTACTTACATAGATTTGTAGATCAGAGCGAATTAAGACCCGATATTTATAAAAAAGCATTTGACCAATTTATTGAAAATATTATTTTAGATACAGAAAATCAGAATCTAGAGAAAAAATATCCTGAATTTAAATATACTATCAAAGAATATCATGATGGTATTTTGTATTTCGAAATAACTGATGATCAGGTGTGGTCAAGAGCAACAGGCGACTCGGTTGGTATTAGTAAATATTATAATGAGCACAAAGAGAATTATTTGTGGGATGAAAAATTTGATGGTTCTGTTTATTATTGCTCAAATGAGAAAGTATTTAAAAAAGTTTCTAAATTAGTTAATAAGTATAACTTTGGAACAAAAGTTAAAAACGATGATTTACTCAAAAAGTTTAACTCTGAAAATAATGAACAATTAAAAATTGTTACAAGCGTTTTTGGTAAGGGCGAAAATGAAAATATTGATTTTTATGCATGGAAACTTGGCCAATCTGGAAATAACAACTATGTTTTGGTAAAAGGTAAGTTAATACCTAAACAACAAAAAACGCTCGATGAGGCAAAAGGGCAAGTTATATCAGATTATCAAACTTTTATAGAGAGTGAGTGGACAAATGAACTTAGAAATAAGTATAAAGTTGAAATTAATCAGAGTATTTTATCTAAAATAAAATAAGCAGAACTATTAATGAAGTTAATTATTGCAATAATTATAGTTTTAGTTCTTACTGGCACATCGTGTTCTGATAACAAAACTGCAAATCAGGATAAAACTGTGGCCAAGGTTTTTGACAAATACCTATATATTAGTGATCTGGAGGGTGTTTTTCCGCAAAATATTTCAAAGGACGATAGTATAACAATTGCAAGAAATTATATTAATACCTGGGTTAAAAAACAATTAATGCTTCGAAAAGCTGAAATAAATCTATCAGACGAAAATAAAGATATTCAAAAAGAAATAGATGATTACAGATCATCATTGTTGATATTCAGATATAAACAAGAACTTATACGACAAAAGATTGATACTGTAGTAACCGATTCAGAGATAAGAAATTATTACAATGAGTTTTCAGGTAATTTTATCCTAAACCAAAATATTCTTAAATCAACTTTTATTAAGGTTTCAAAGCAAGCCCCTGATTTACCAAGATTAAAACAATGGTTCCGATCCGATGACCCCGATAATTTGTTGAAAATTGATGAGTATTGTTATCAATATGCTAGTAAATACCACTCATTTAATAACGAATGGATTTTCTTTAGTGATTTGCAAAAAGAAGTTCCATTAAAGACGGATCTTGAAGACCAGATTATAAAATATCAGAAATATGTTGAGGTTGATGATTCTCTTTTCATTTATCTTGTAAAAATAAATGAATATGCATTAAAAAGTAATGTGCAGCCTTTAGAATATGCACAGCTAAAAATAAAAAGCATAATATTAAACAAAAGGAAATTTTCTTTTTTGGAAGAAATTGAAAACGATATATTCAATGATGCTTTAGATAGAAACGAATTTGTAATTTATTAAATACTATAAAAATGATTCAAAAAATTAATAACACACTTTGTATTTTATTGTTTTTCTTTATTTCTGTGATCACATTTGGCCAGAATAAACTTATGATCGATCAGGTAGTTGCCGTTGTGGGCGATAAAATAATATTGCAATCTGATATTGAAAATCAAGTACTTCAATTAATGGCACAGGGATATAAACCTCAGGGCGATGCTAAATGCGAAATTCTTGAAGAATTGCTAGCGCAAAAATTGCTTTTAACACAAGCTGAATTAGATAGCTTGGAGGTTGGAATGAATCGTGTTGAGTCTGAGCTCGAAAGACGATTAACTTATTTTATTCGACAGATTGGATCAGAAAAGAAACTTGAAGAGTATTATAATAAATCCATTTTAGAGATAAAAGAAGACTTTAGACCACTTATTCGCGAACAGCTTCTTACTCAAATGATGCAATCCGAAATAGTAGCAGGACTTTCAATAACACCAAAAGAAGTGAGTCGTTTCTTTAAGAATATTGACCCTGATAGCATACCTATGGTAAATGCACAATATGAGATTCAGCAAATTGTAATTCATCCAATGGCAAGCGAGGATTCTCGTGCTGCTGCAAGGGAAAAATTGCTGGGATTACGTCAGAGAATTCAGGATGGTGAACGTTTCTCAACTTTGGCTGTACTGTATTCAGAAGATCCAGGATCAGCCCGTAAAGGTGGTGAACTTGGTTTTAGAACAAAAGATGAATTAGATCCGGAATTTGCGAAAGCAGCGTTTTCACTAAAAGATGATGGCGTATCACGAATTGTAGAATCAGCTTTTGGATTTCATTTAATTCAGTTAGTTGCTAAAGAAGGAAATCAAGCAAATGTTCGACATATCCTTGTTAAACCAAAGGTTGATATTGATGTAAAAATCAAGGCAATGAGTAAATTGGATAGTATTGCCACACTCATACGATTAGATAGTTTAAAATTTGGTCACGCTGCAGCGAAATTCTCTGAAGACGAACAATCAAAATTTAATGATGGTATAATGGTAAATCCAACAAATTCATCAACTAAGTTGGAACTTGATGAGCTACCTCAGGAAATGTATACTGCTGTTCAAAAATTAAAAATCGGTGAAATCTCAAGTCCTTTCGAATCAACCGATGATAAAGGTGATGTGGTGTACAAAATAATAAAGGTAAAACGAATAATAGATGCTCACAAAGCTAGTATAAAAGACGATTTTGAAAGCATTGAACAAATGGCTCTTTCAATAAAACAACAGAGTATTATCAAGGACTGGATCGATGAACATAAAAAGAAAACATATATTCATATTGACGAATCAATTATTCATTGTGATTTTTTAAAACAAGGTTGGATTAAATAATCAATCTTATATTGAACTAAGATCTTTTCATGCTAAGTAAGTTAAAGATTATATATAGCATTCTCCTTTTGGGAATGCTTTGTTTTCAATCTCATTTGTTGGCTCAAAAAAAGGAACAGATTCAGATTATTAATTCAAATTCTCTCGAAGGAGGGAAGCAGTTATCTATAAGACGATTTCTTGGGAACGTTATATTCCAGCATAACAAAGCCACTATTTATTGCGATAGCGCTCATCTTTTTGTAAATGAAAATGTTTTTCATGCCTTTAGCAAAGTTCATGTAAGTAGAGGCGATACGGTACATTTGTATGGCGATTTTATGCGTTATGATGGAAATACAAACATTGGCAAGGTTCGCCACAATGTTAGTTTAAAAGATAAAGAAACTACTCTTTATACAGATTCTCTCGATTTTAATAATTATACAGATGTTGCCTGGTATATTAATGGAGGTCGAATTATTAATAGCGATAAAGAATTAACTAGCGAGATTGGTTATTACTATTTTAGCGAAAACCTTTTCTTTTTTAAAGATAGCGTAGTAGCAACATCTCCTGATTATACAATTTTAAGCGATACTCTTAAGTATAATACTAAAACTGAGATTGCATATTTTGTTGGACCAACAAATATTTATAGCAAAGAAGAACATTTATATGCCGAAAATGGATGGCATAATACAAAAACAAAAATTTTTCAGTTTAATAAAAATGCTATTTATCAAAATAAAGAAAAGATATTAAAAGGAGATAGTCTATTTTATGATGATATTGCTGGTGTAGGCAAAGCATTTCGAAATATTTCCCTCATCGATACTACAGAAAACATGATTCTTATGGGTCATAAAGCTTTTTATCAGAAAGAGCCGGAGAGTTTTTTAATTACCGATAGTGCATTACTAATACAAGTAACCGACAAAATTGATTCTTTATTTCTTCATGCAGATACATTACGCTCTAATTATGATTCCTCCGGATTATTCAGAGTTCTGAAAGCATATTATAAAGTAAAAATATTTAGAGATGATTTTCAGGGGCGATGTGATTCAATGGCATACTCGTTTAACGACTCTGTAATTCGAATGTATCGCGAACCTATTATATGGTCTGAAGGTAGTCAGCTTACCGCCAATTTTGTTGAAATACATACTAAAAACAGGAAAATGGATAAGTTTTATCTTAACGAAGAAGCTTTTATCGTTTCACAGGAAGAGGTAGATACTGCCCGGTTTAATCAGATAAGAGGGAAGGAAATGATAGGTTATATTCGAAACAATAAGCTTTTTAAGGTGGATGTTTTTGGTAACGGACAAACCATTTACTTTACAAAAGACGAAAAAGAAAATGAAATTGTTGGTGTTAATATTGCTGAAAGTAGCGATATAATAATTTATATGAATAATAATAGACCCGACAAAATAAATATGATTAAACAGCCTGCCGGAACATTATACCCATTAGAAGAACTAATAGAAACAAAATTAAAAGGATTTCAGTGGTTTGAACACTTAAGGCCAAAAGAAAAGAATGAGATATTTAAACAGCATTAAATAAAAAAGGGGGCATAGCCCCCCAGATTTTAATATTCGTCTTCATTAAAGAAGAAATCATCTTTACTTGGATAGTCTGGCCAAATATCTTCGATACTTTCATAAATTTCTCCTTCGTCTTCAATTTCCTGAAGATTTTCAATAACTTCCAATGGTGCGCCCGATCGGATTGCAAAATCGATAAGTTCTTCTTTTGATGCCGGCCATGGAGCATCTTCCAGTTTTGAGGCTAATTCTAGTGTCCAATACATATATAATTATTTTTAATTATACCCTTAAAATTTTGCAAATATAGAAATAATATTAAATAAGCAAATTATTTTTTTAAATTCGTGGTTTCCAAGGCGTCTCATTTGCCTTCAAATCTACTGATAATTTGCGCGATAACACAAATAAATAATCTGATAATCGATTTAAATACTGAATAACTTTTTCGCTGTTTTTAAATTGGGTTTTTACTTTTAAAGAATATCTTTCAGCACGTCGGCATACATTTCGGGCAATATGACAGTAAGAAACTGTAGTATGACCACCTGGCAAAATAAATGATTTTAATGGTTCCAGATTTTTTTCCATAGCATCGATCTCTTTTTCGAGCACTTCAATATCACTGGTAAAAAGTTCTGGGATTTTAACTTTGCAATTTTCACAATCTGTTGCTATTATTGAAGCACAAGTCATAAGTCGATCCTGTATCTCAATTAGAGTATTTTTAGTATGCTCATCAATATTTTGATCCCGGATTAATCCGATATAGGATATTAGTTCATCTATTGTGCCGTAAGCCTCAATTCTCTCATGGTATTTAGGAACTCTTGTTCCTCCAATTAGCGATGTTTCTCCCTTATCGCCTGTTTTGGTATAAATTTTCATGTCCATTAATTCGTCGTTTATTGATGAAACGCAATTCCATGATAATTGTTTTAATCGATTTTTGTAACTAGTGATGGGTTTAGATTTTTTTCATCCGATTCGATCATACCATCTTTAAGCCTTATAATCCTATGTGCATGTTTTGCTACATCTTCCTCGTGAGTAACTATAATAATAGTATTTCCTCTTTTATGTATTTCGTCAAATAGGTTTAATATATCCATTGATGTTTTAGAATCAAGGTTACCTGTAGGCTCATCTGCCAGAATAATTGAAGGGGAATTCACCATTGCTCTTGCAACGGCAACTCTCTGGCGTTGTCCCCCCGAAAGTTCATTTGGTTTATGAGTCATTCGGTCTTCCAAACCTACACTTACTAATACCTCTTCAGCTCTTTTTAAACGGTCTATTTTATTAGTTCCTGCATAGATTAAAGGCAATGTAACATTTTCGAGTGCAGTATATCGAGGTAATAAGTTAAATGTTTGAAATACAAATCCAATCTCTTTATTTCTTATTTCGGCTAATTGATCATCTCCATGATTACTTACATCATTATTATTGAGAATATATGTTCCTCCTGATGGAGTATCTAAGCAACCGATAATATTCATTAATGTTGATTTTCCCGATCCCGAAGGCCCCATAATAGCAACATATTCGTTTCTCTGAATATTTAATGAAACTGATCTTAGTGCTCTGATGGTTTCTGTTCCAACATAATAGTTTTTTACAAGTTGGCTAATTTCAATTACTTTATTCATTACAAAGTACTTATGGTTTTTTAACGAATTACGAAAATAATCAATTTTAAATGCTTTTGTTTATAAATCATCTAAAATTTAATAACATAATGTTGATAAGACAATTCGGAACGAAAAAATATAATTCCCATTCTGAATATATCTATACTGACTCTTACTTTTGGGTTTCGTTTAATCTCGTTCCATGCAGTTTCCATTTCTTGTGACCAATGAATATCATCAAAAATAAAAACAGAATCGTTATGAGCTTTATCTATACAAGCATAGAAGTATTTTAAAGTTGGTTCTTTTTTATGATTTCCATCGAAAAAAACAAAATCCAGCTTGTTAATCTCCAATAGGATTTTATCAAGCACGGTATCAAAATCTTCGTTTATAAATTGAATATTAGAGAGATCTAATCTCTTTGTTATTTCTTGAGCTTTGTCAAGTTTGCTTTTGGAGGCATCAACAGTGGTAAATTTTGAATTGGGTGCTGCCGATCCAATGTATGAAGTGCTTATTCCAACCGAAGTGCCTAGTTCTAGTATAGTTGTAGGGTTAACAAATTGTACAAGGTCAAATAATAACTTGCCATACCTTTGAGGTACTCCGGATTGTTTTATTATATTACCAAGGCGAAGGTTGTTTTTCACTTTAAATTTCGATCCCGCACCTAAATCATTAAAAACAATAAGCTCATCCGACTTTTTATAAAACTTATTAGCAGAGATTGTTTTTTTTAATGTAGCACCTACTTCTTTTTTATTAAATACGTCTTTAATCAATTTGAAAATAAATGGAGAATGAATTCCATGTCCCTTCTTATGCTTTGATAAAAGCACGTACTTGGAATATTTCAAAGCATAATTAATTCGTGAAATCATAAGTCGAAATTTCAAAAAAATCTTAATATTGTGAAACAAAGATAAATTTATACGACGATTTATTTTTTTGTTTTTACGATTTTTAGGCATTTTAAATTTTATAGGTACTTCATTTTATGTCCGATTATTTACAACAGGAAATTAAATTTTTATCGGGAGTTGGTCCAAAAAGAGCAGAATTGCTTAATAAGGAGCTACAAGTGTATACTTTCGAAGATCTGTTGTACTATTTTCCATATAAATATATCGACAAGTCAAAATTGTATACCATAAGTGAACTAAATACCGAATTGCCATATATTCAGATTCAGGGTAAGATTATTGGATTTCAGACTATTGGTGGTGGTAATAAAAAACGATTAGTTGCACAGTTTGCTGATAATACCGGAAAAATGGAGTTAATATGGTTTAAAGGATTGGCTTATATTCAAAAAAGCCTTCAGATGAATCATGAATACATTGTTTTTGGTAAGCCTGCATATTTTAGTGGAAAGTACAGTATTATACATCCGGAGGTTGAAAGCGCTGCAAAAAATGAGAATGCAATTCAGGCAAGCTTGCAAGCACATTATAATACATCGGAAAAACTTAAAAACAATTTTCTTACATCTCGGGCTATCTCAAAATTGATAAATAATTTAATGATTTCGTTGGTTGGTAAGATTGATGAGACTTTACCCTATGAATTAATGAAAAAATATAAATTAATTTCATTGGGCGAAGCTTTGTTTAATATCCATTTTCCCCAAAGTACTGAATTGCTAAAAAATGCCACTTATAGACTTAAGTTCGAAGAGCTTTTTTATATCCAGTTAAATATTTTGCAACGAAAAACTATTCGTACACATAAATCAAATGGTTTGGTCTTTTCGAAAGTAGGTGATTATCTAAATCTTTTTTATAAAAATAATCTCCCTTTCGAACTAACTGATGCACAAAAAAGAGTTTTAAAAGAGATTAGAAAAGATATTGGATCGGGTAAACAAATGAACCGATTACTACAAGGTGATGTTGGAAGTGGTAAAACATTGGTGGCAATGATGAGCATGCTTATTGCCCTCGATAATGGATATCAGGCATGTATCATGGCTCCTACTGAAATACTGGCAAATCAGCATTTCGAAACGATTAAGAATTTTCTAAAAGACCTGCCAGTTACAATTAGTTTGCTTTCTGGATCAACAAAAACGTCAGCAAGAAGGGAGATACACAAAGATTTAATTAGTGGACAATTGCAAATTTTAATTGGAACACATGCACTAATTGAAGATGCTGTAAAATTTAAAAACGTTGGACTTGTTGTAATTGATGAGCAGCATAAGTTTGGCGTTGCACAACGTGCAAAGCTCTGGAAGAAGAATTTGCATCCTCCACATATTCTGGTTATGACTGCAACTCCTATTCCCCGTACACTGGCAATGACTATTTATGGCGATCTTGACGTATCTGTGATTGATGAGCTACCACCAGGTCGTAAACCCATTCAAACTATTCATTTGTATGATTCGAAGCGATTACGCATGTTCGGATTTATTAGTCAACAAATCGAAGAAGGACGACAAATTTATATTGTTTACCCTTTGATTAAAGAATCTGAAAAGATGGATTATAAAGACCTTGAAGATGGTTACGAAAGTATTAGTCGTGCATTTCCTCCTCCAAAATATGCTGTAAGTATTGTTCACGGTCAAATGAAACCTGAAGAAAAGGAAGCTGCAATGAATCTTTTTGTAAGAGGACAAACACATATTATGGTTGCAACAACTGTTATAGAAGTTGGTGTTAATGTTCAAAATGCATCGGTAATGGTTATTGAAAGTGCAGAGCGATTCGGATTATCACAATTACATCAGTTGCGTGGAAGGGTTGGGAGAGGTGCCGATCAGTCGTATTGTATTTTAATGAGCTCATACAAACTCTCGAACGAAGCAAGAAAACGTATCGAGATTATGACGTCGACTAATGATGGTTTCGAAATTGCAGATGCAGATCTTAAACTTCGTGGTCCGGGCGATATGGAAGGTACACAACAAAGTGGATTGGCATTCGATCTTAAAATTGCGAATCTAGCTCACGATGGTCAACTAATTCAGTATGTAAGGAATATTGCTGAAGAGATTTTGGATAGTGATCCGATGCTTGAAAAACAGGAAAATCAGATTCTGGCAAAAAAATTAAAAAAGATTTTGCACAAAAAGGTCGACTTTAGCGTTATTAGTTAATCACTAAAAAGTAATAAGTATAAAATGTACAACTATTTTTCTCTGGTATTCCTTTTGCTTTTTGCTACTTTTTCGGTAGCACAGAAAAATTCAAATTTTGAAAAAGAAAATTATGTTTTCAAAGCAGGCGAAAATCTTGATTATGTTATAACATATAGTTGGTTTCTGGGATGGACAGATGTTGGTGCTGTTAAATTTGAAGTGAAGCCGGATAAAATGTTCAATAAAAATGTACTTATGCTGCGTGGTACTGGAATAACTTTCTCTTTTTATGACTGGTTTTATAAAGTTCGCGATGTTTATACATCATGGGTTGATCCAGAAACACTTTTACCAGTATATTTTCATCGCGATGTAAATGAGGATGGATATATTATTGACCATAAGTATACATTTGATTTTGGTAAAAAAGTAGCTTATCTCGAATCAAAAAAGACACGTAAGCCATTAAGATACGATACCATTCCTATTCCAACTCGCATACACGATGTAATATCGGTTATTTACCAGGCACGAAATATTGATTTTTCTAAATACAAGATTGATGAAAAAATACCTTTTCAAATACTTCTTGATGGTGAAATACATAATGTTTATGTTCGACTTAAAGGGAAAGAAGTTAAGAAAGTTCGTGGTGTTGGTAAATTCAACTGTATAAAATTTACTGGTTCACTTGTTGCAGGTGATGTTTTTAAAGGTGGCGAAGATCTTACAATATGGGTTTCCGACGACCAAAATCGTATTCCTGTATGGATTGAAAGCCCCATAATTGTAGGAACAATAAAAGCACGTTTAGTGAAATATGATGGATTGAAATATCCCTTAAAATCACTTATTACAAAATATTAGAATTTATTTATACCTGAAATTCTAAATAAATCTATTTCAACGATTCATCATCGTACCAGCCATTGTTTGTCAATTCAATAATATAGGTATCATTCCAAAAGAACGAATGATGAGTTGCTGTAAATGTTTCATAACCAGCCATGTCTGAAATTATTTTAATGTCATACACACTGTCATCTTTAATATTAATAGTAAATGTTTTACTCTCACCTGGTTTAATATTGCTGCTGATTTTATTTGTTTCACCTGGTCCAACTGTACCAAAATAAACTCCTGTAATATTGTTTGATGTAGAAGTGTTTTCAATTTTTAACTTAGCTTCCTGTTCAAATAATTCAGGTTTGTCTCTTTCGCATGATGTAAAAAGAATAATTCCAATTAGAACTGAAGTAAAAATATTCCTCATTTTATTATTTTTTTTGATTATAAGTTATTTAATCCAGGGATTTTGCTTTTCCTGTATCTAAATTCTATTCTTTAAAAATATCCAGAAAAATAAATATTTTTCTTTATTGTAGGTTCTTTTAATAATTTTTTTTTCTTATTTAAAATCAAAATAAATAAGTGTTATCACTTTAAAAACTGACAAAAAGCAATTCTTAATTTCGAAATACCATTAATTTTGTAAACAATTTTAAAAAATTGATAGTACACAAGGATGTCAGTTCCAAAATCAATTGAACATAAAGGACTTATTGAATCAATTCAGGGTAATAAAATTAGTGTTAGTTTTATTGCTCTTTCGGGTTGTGCTTCTTGCCATGCAAAGGGACTTTGCACTACATCTGATATGCAAGAAAAATCTATTGAGGTTTTTGATGTTTCCAATCAATACAAAGTAGGTGAAGAGGTTAATGTTATTTTAAAGCAATCGCTTGGATTTAAAGCTGTATGGTTAGGTTATGTTCTTCCCTTTGTACTTGTATTAATACTTTTAATAGTTCTTACAGAATTAACTGGTAATGAGGCTATTTCAGGTTTGGGAGCGCTGTCAATATTGGTTCCTTACTACCTTTTATTGATTTTTTTTAGAAAAAAACTACAGAAAACATTTTCATTTATCATACAAAAATTAGATTAATTAATTAAAATATGAGTACAACTATTTTGTTAACTATTATCTCTTTAAGTGCGATTGGCTCTATTGCTGCAATAATTCTTTATTTTGTAGCACAAAAATTCAAAGTTTTTGAAGATCCACGCATAGGTATGGTCGAGGAAGCTCTTCCTGCTGCAAATTGCGGAGGTTGTGGATATCCCGGTTGTCGTGGATTTGCCGAAGCTTTAGTGAGAGCAGATGATATTTCTCCTTTATTTTGCCCAGTAGGAGGAAACGATGTTATGACGACTGTTGCTAAGATACTTGGGAAAGAAGTTGAAGCAAAAGAACCACTCGTAGCTGTTATTAGATGCTCAGGATCATTTGCTAAGAGGCCAAGAACCAATGAATACGATGGTGCTACAACTTGCATAATATCATCGAATCTGTATTCGGGCGATACTGGATGCCAGTATGGATGCCTTGGAATGGGTGATTGTGTTACTGTTTGTAAGTTTGATGCTATTTATATGGATAAAGAAACAGGTCTGCCCGTTGTAATTGATGATAAATGTACAGCTTGTGGAGCCTGTGTTAAGGCATGTCCAAACATAATAATTGAACTACGCAAAAAGAATAAAAAAGATCGAAAAATATTTGTTTCGTGTGTAAATAAAGATAAAGGTGGTATTGCAAAGAAATCTTGCGAAGTGGCTTGTATTGGTTGCAGTAAATGTGTAAAAGTTTGTCCTTACGAAGCAATTACTTTAGAGAACTTCCTTGCATATATCGATCCAAACAAATGTAAACTGTGTAGAAAATGTGTTGAAGAATGTCCTACAAATGCGATCCTGGAAATAAATTTTCCTCCACGGAAACAAAAGGACGAATCGATAGAAGGAACGGAACAAGTGAAATCAAGCGAAAAAGAAAACGAATAATAATATAATAAACAGGAGGGTTAAAGTGTTAAAAACATTTGCAAAAGGCGGCGTTCACCCTGCAGAATGTAAGTATTCTGAAGATAGTGCAATAGTTAATTTGCCGCTCCCTAAAACAGTAAATATACCAATTGCACAGCATATTGGTGCTCCTTCAAAAGCTATTGTTGCTAAAGGTGACAAAGTTAAGGTTGGAGATAAAATAGCCGAAAGTACAGGATTTGTCTCGGCGAATATTCACTCTTCCGTTTCGGGAACGGTTGCTAAAATTGACGATATTCTAGATTCAACAGGTTATAAGCGTCCTTGTATTGTTATTGATGTAGAAGGTGATGATTGGAACGAAACCATTGATCGCTCAACCGAACTTAAAAAGGAAATAAGCTTAACCGACAAGGAGATTATTGCGAAAATTAATGCTTCAGGTATTGTAGGTTTAGGTGGGGCTACGTTCCCATCACATGTTAAACTATCCATTCCTGATGGCAAAAAAATAAATGTTCTCATAATTAATGGTGTTGAGTGCGAGCCTTATCTTACATCTGACCATCGGTTAATGTTGGAAAAGGCAGAAGAAATGCTTGTGGGTATTCAAATCCTTATGAAAGCTTTAAGTGTAAACAGAGCAATGATTGGGATTGAAAATAACAAACCCGATGCTATCGCTCATTTAACTGCCTTGGTAAAGAATTATCCGGGAATCGAAGTTCATCCCTTAAAAGTACAATATCCTCAAGGAGGTGAAAAACAGTTAATCAAAGCACTAATAAACCGTGAAGTTCCATCTGGTGGATTACCTCTCGATGTAGGAGCTGTGGTGCACAATGTAGGTACTGCATTTGCAGTTTACGAAGCTGTACAGAAGAATAAACCATTATTCGAACGAGTTGTAACTGTAACCGGCCAGTTAATAAGTAAACCATCTAATTTTATGGTTCGTATAGGTACTCCGGTTTCTCAACTTATTGAGGCTGCAGGTGGTTTGCCTGAAGATACTGGAAAAGTTATAAATGGCGGACCTATGATGGGTAAAGCTGTTAACTCTATTGAAGTGCCTGTTACAAAAGGAACATCGGGCATTTTAATTATGTCGAAAGATGCAGCAAAACGCAAAAAAGAATCAACTTGTATTCGTTGTGCAAAATGTGTTTCTGTTTGCCCTCAAGGACTAGAACCTTATCTTTTAATTAAGCAAACACAATTGGAGAAAAATGATAAACTGGAGCAAAGTGGAGTAATGGATTGTATCGAATGTGGATCTTGCAGCTATACTTGTCCGGCAGGTTTACCATTGCTTGATTATATCCGTTTAGGAAAATCCAGAGTAAGTCGAATTATTAGATCAAGAAAACAATAATGAATAGATTAATAACAGTATCACCGTCTCCTCACGTTTATGAGGACACTACGGTAAAACGGCTGATGTTTGATGTGGTTATAGCCATGTTGCCTGCATTGGCAATGTCGATCTACTTCTTCGGAATGGGAGCGATAATTGTAACATTAGTAGCCGTTGTTTCATGCCTTATGTTCGAATGGCTAATACAAAAATTCCTTTTAAAGCAGGAGCCAACAATTACAGATGGTTCAGCCTTAGTTACTGGAATCTTACTCGCATTTAATGTACCATCGAATTTGCCGATTGGAATTATTATACTTGGTAGTTTGGTTGCTATTGGAGTTGGTAAAATGTCGTTTGGAGGTTTAGGAAACAACCCATTCAACCCTGCACTTGTGGGTCGTGTGTTTTTATTGATTTCTTTCCCTGTGAAAATGACAAGCTGGCCAGTACCTGGTGGTTTTAATACTGGTTATGCAGATGCAGTTACTGGGGCAACGCCTCTTGCAATTGTTAAAGAGGGTCTTGGCAAAGGAGATCAATTATCAGATTTAATGGCTCAAGTACCTAGTCATATGGAGCTTTTTTATGGACACATGGGAGGTTCGATGGGTGAGATTGCTGCAGTGGCAATACTTCTAGGCTTTGCATATTTACTGTTCCGTAAAGTTATTACATGGCATATTCCTGTTTCAATTTTGCTTACTATAGCTCTTTTTACTGGAATTATGTGGATGGTTAATCCCCAAACAAATGCCGATCCATTATTCCATTTATTAACTGGTGGTGTAATGTTAGGTGCTGTTTTTATGGCTACTGATTACGTTACTTCGCCAATGACAATTAAAGGAATGTGGATATTTGGTATAGGAATAGGTGTACTTACAGTTTTAATCCGTGTTTTTGGAGCTTATCCCGAAGGTGTTTCATTTGCTATTCTTATTATGAATGCATTTGTACCCTTAATTAATGCATATGTTAAACCAAAAAGATTTGGAGAGGCAAACAATGGCAAGTAAAAAAGAATCAACATTTATAAATATGTTTCTCACCTTATTTCTGGTGACATTCATTGCATCGGCAGCACTTGGATATATTTATGAAATTACAAAAGAACCAATTGCCATAAGTAAGATGGCTAAACAAAATAATGCAATTATGCAGGTTGTTCCTGAGTATAATAATGAACCTGGTAATGAATCTTATAAAATTGCTATTGATGGCGACTCAATTCAATTCTTTCCTGCAAAGAAAGATGGTGTTTTAGTTGGCACAGCAATTAGTACATTTACAAACAAAGGTTTTGGTGGAAATGTTCGATTAATGGTTGGACTATTACCTGATGGAACGATCAATAATATAGCTGTATTGGAACACAAGGAAACTCCGGGATTGGGTGACAAAATGGATAAGAAGAAATCGCCATGGAGTATTCAGTTTAATGGTAAAAATCCCGCAGATTTTAAATTAATCGTTAAAAAAGATGGTGGAGATGTTGATGCAATTACTGCTTCAACAATTAGTTCGAGAGCATTCTGCGATGCAGTTAACCGTGCTTATAAAGCATACATGGAAGGAGGTCAAAAATGAACCAATTAAAAAACTTTACTAAAGGATTCTTTAAAGAAAATCCGGTTTTGGTATTATTGTTAGGTATGTGTCCAACTTTAGGAGTTTCTACTTCAGCAATAAACGGTCTCGGAATGGGATTAGCTACAACCTTTGTATTAACTATGTCAAACCTTGTTGTATCTTCAGTTAAATCTCAAATTCCTGATAAAGTTAGAATCCCTGCATTTATCGTAATTATTGCATCATTTGTTACAATAGTTGAATTAGTTATGCAAGCATATATTCCAGCTTTATTCGAGCAATTAGGTTTATTTATTCCTTTGATTGTAGTAAACTGTATAGTTTTAGGAAGAGCAGAAGCTTTTGCTTCAAAGAACAATGTTTTATCCTCTGTTATTGATGGATTAGGTATGGGTCTTGGTTTTGCTATGGCGCTTACAATTTTAGGAGGTGTTCGTGAGATGTTAGGTAATGGATCATTTTTCGGGATGAAATTTATTGCAGGTGATGGAATCCTTGTATTTGTTTTGGCTCCGGGAGCATTTCTTGCATTAGCCTATCTAATTGTTTTGGTAAATAAAATTAATAAGAAAACTGCTTAAAAATTCTGGTTATGGAATATATAATAATTATTATATCGGCAATATTCGTTAATAACGTTGTTTTAGCGCAATTTTTGGGTATTTGCCCTTTTCTAGGTGTTTCGAGTAAGGTAGAAACATCTATTGGAATGGCTGGTGCGGTTACATTTGTTATTGTAATTGCAACAATGGTTACATATTTACTTCAAAAATATGTTTTAGTTGCTTTTGGAATTCAATTTATGCAAACTATAACCTTTATTCTGGTTATTGCTGCACTTGTTCAGTTAGTTGAAATTATCCTTAAAAAAGCAAGCCCTTCTTTGTATCAGGCATTAGGTATTTTCTTACCTTTAATCACTACAAATTGCGCAGTATTAGGTGTTGCAATTCTTGCTGTTCAAAAAGAGTATAATTTATTGCAAAGTGTTGTTTTTGGAACAGCTACAGCCATTGGATTTGGCTTAGCATTAATTATTTTTGCAGGTATTCGTGAACATCTTGATATGGTAAAGATTCCAAAAAGCATGAAAGGTGTACCAATAGCTCTTGTAGTTGCAGGTATTCTTGCAATGGCTTTTATGGGATTTGCCGGACTAGTTTAAAAAGTAATTGTCAAAATATATAAAGCAACCTTCGGGTTGCTTTTTTATTCATATTAGTTTATGGTTTAACTGTTTTTTCATATATTGGTGCGTTTAATTTAAATATATGATTAAAAAACTTCTCTTAATCATTTTATCAATTCAGCTAGGTTTGTTTTTTTCTTCTTTAGCACAAAAGAATAAAAACATTTTAATTTTAAACTCATATCATAAAGGCCTTAGCTGGACAGACCAAATAACTGAAGGAATAACAAATGGCATAAACAAAGAGTTAAGTTCGGTAGAGTTTTTTATTGAATATATCGATAATAAACGTTTTTTTGACGATAATTATGAGATCAAATTAGTAAGTTTTCTAGGCTCAAAATACAAAGATTTTAGGCTCGATTTAATAATAGTATCAGATGATATTGCACTTGAATTTCTTCTTCAGTATAAAGATTCATTGTTTGGTAGTATACCTGTGGTTTTTTGTGGTATAAATAATTATCAACAATACCCACCGGAATACAAAGGGATTTTTGAACAGATTGATTATACTGGAAATATTGAGCTTATTGAAAAAATACACCCTGATTTTTCAAAGATTTATTTTATTGTTGATGATACAAAAACAGGAAATATAATATATCAGAAAGCAATAGAACAACTCGATGAATACATAAAAAATTCTAAAGTTGAATTTGTTAGAAATTTAAGCTATAACCAATTGAATGATTTTGTTTCCAATCTGGATAAAAGCTCAATCATATTTCTAAGTATTTATACTAAAGATTCAAAAAATGAATATCGATCATTTGAAAATACCATTATTAAATTGCGAGAATCATCAAAAGTCCCTATTTATGGTGCTTGGGATTTTTATACAGGTCTGGGAATGCTTGGTGGTAAAGTAAATAGTGGTTATTTACAAGGGTCTTTAGCTTCAGAGATAGCAGTTAGAGTCATCAATGGAGAATCACTTATTAATATAAAACCAGATGTGGCACCCAATATATATATCTTTGATTTTAAGGAGATGGAAAGATTTGGAGTAAAGCGAAAACAAATTCCATCAAATTCAGAAATAATAAATGCTCCTTTTTCATTTATTAAGCAAAATAAAAGTCAGTTTATATTTTTCAGTATTATATTCATTTTAATGCTGTGTATTATTATTATACTATGGGTATACTTAATATATAGAAGAAAAAAACTGTTGGCAGAAAAGAAGTATCATATGAATCTGGAATTAACAAATGAAAGACTTCAACTTGCAATTGAAAAAGCCGAAGAAGCAAACAGATTAAAATCTGCTTTTCTGGCAAATATGTCGCATGAACTGCGTACTCCTATGAATGGTATTATTGGGTTTTCTAAATTGCTTTATGATAATCCTGAAACTGATCTGCCAACCCGGTTAAAATTCCTAAACATTGTAAATAAGAGTGGTTATATTCTTCTAAACCTGATAAACGATATTATCGATCTGTCAAAAATTGAAGCAAATCAGTTGAAATTGATGTATGCTAATTGCAGGTTAAACGAAATAATGGATGAGCTTTATTGTTTTTATTTATCTGAAAGAGAAAATACCGAAAAGAATGATGTTGAAATAAAAGTTTCAAAAGGAGTAGAAGATGATAATTTTGCAATTTATACAGATGGGAATAGAATTAGGCAGGTATTATTTAATTTATTAAGTAATGCTCTTAAATTTACGAAACAAGGCTCCATCGAGTTTGGATATTATTTTGAATTACCACAAATAATATTCTTTGTAAAAGATACAGGTATTGGTTTAAGCAAGTTTGAGTGCGATATAATATTTGAACGATTCAGGCAGATTGATGATTCCTCAACACGAAGATATGGAGGTTCAGGTTTGGGCTTATCAATTTCAAAGGGTGAACCTCCATATCTTCGTGTTGAGGAATCATTTGAATCAGAAAAAAGTCAGGGCTCTAAATTTTATTTTTCTATACCGTATCTAATTCCAAAAGAGGATAATGTAATGAATCCTGTTATCGAAAAATCAACCAGCGTTTATAATTGGGAGAATTATACTATTCTTATCGTTGAAGATGCCAGAATTTCTTATGAGTTGTTAGTTAAATTTCTTGAAGCTACAAAAGTGAAAATACTTCATGCATCTGATGGTGAACAAGCGGTAAATATTTGCCTTGATAATACCAAAATCGATGCAGTATTAATGGATATTCAGTTGCCGGTTATGGATGGACTGGAGGCAACCCGTTTAATCAAAAAAGAAAAACCATCATTGCCAATTATTGCCCAAACAGCTAATGCTCTTACCGATGATCAGAAAATAATATTTGCTGCAGGTTGCGATGATTATATTGCGAAACCAATTAGTAGAAATGATCTATTAAGAAAAATTAGTGTTCAATTAGTAAATAAAAAATAATTTGCTATTGTAACCCAATCCAATACTCATTTGTTTATAAATTTATTTATGTTTTATTAGTGGGTATTATTTAAAACGCTAATTTAGTTTTCCCTTAAAAATATTTAAAATAATGAATGAAACGTATATAAAGAAAATTGCTGGGATTTTAAATGTAAACAATTGGCAGGTTGAAAATACTATTAAGTTGCTAGACGAAGGAGCAACTATTCCATTTATTAGTAGATACAGAAAAGAAGCTACGGGTAGTTTAGACGAAATGCAGATTGAGATAATAAAAGATCAGCTTGCTAAGCTAAAAGAATTTGATAATAGACGTGAAACTATCCTCAAAACAATTGAGGAACAAGGATTGTTGACCCCCGAATTAAAACTAAAAATTGAGAATGCTCAGACACTTACCGAGCTCGAAGATATCTATTTGCCTTATAAACCCAAGAAGAAAACCCGCGCAACAAAAGCCAGAGAAAGAGGATTGGAACCTTTGGCGAAAATAATATTAAAACAACAAGAGCTTAATATATTTTCAAAAGCTGAAGAATATATTAACGATGAAGTTCCTACAGCTGAAGATGCATTGCAGGGAGCTCGTGATATTATTGCCGAATGGATTAATGAAAACGAACGTGCCCGAAATAGTATTCGTCGTTTGTTTCAGCATGAAGCTACTATATTGTCAACCATGATTAAGGGAAAAGAAGAGGATGGCATAAAATACAGAGATTATTTTAACTGGGAAGAACAATTAAAAAAATGCCCATCGCACCGTTTGCTTGCAATGTACCGGGGCGAGAATGAAGGTTTTCTCAGAATTTCAATAGAACCTAATGAAGACAAAGCTATTGAAATGCTTGAAAACCAATTTGTACAAGGTGTTTATGATGTTTCTGAACAAGTTAGAATCGCGGTAAAGGATAGTTACAAAAGATTGCTTTCTCCATCAATGGAAACAGAATTTAAAAATGCAGCCAAAGAATTAGCCGATGAGGAGGCTATAAAAGTCTTTGCCGAAAATCTACGGCAGCTTTTACTTGCTCCACCACTGGGACAGAAAAATGTGTTAGCTATTGATCCCGGGTACCGTACAGGATGTAAGATTGTTTGTCTCGATACTCAAGGTAATTTTGTACATAACGAAACTATTTATCCCCATCAACCACAAAACGAAACAGCCAAATCAATAAAGAAGATTGATACATTGATCGAAGCGTATAAAATTGATGCAATTGCTATTGGTAATGGAACAGCTAGCAGAGAAACTGAAGCATTAATTAAACATATTAAATTCTCACGCGATATTAAGGTTTTTGTAGTCAGTGAAGATGGAGCATCAATATACTCTGCTTCGCCTGTTGCACGTGAAGAATTTCCGGAATATGATGTTACGGTTCGTGGATCGATCTCAATTGGACGACGATTAATGGATCCTTTGGCCGAATTGGTAAAGATTGATCCCAAATCTATTGGCGTTGGACAGTATCAGCACGATGTAGATCAAAATAAGCTAAAAGGAAAACTTGATCAGGTTGTCGAAAGTTGTGTTAATAATGTGGGTGTAAATTTAAATACTGCAAGCAAACATTTGCTTACATATATTTCTGGTTTGGGTCCACAACTGGCTAAAAACATTGTCGATTACAGAAAAGAACATGGTGCATTTAAATCGAGAAAAGAATTGCTTGATGTTAAACGTATGGGAGACAAAGCATTCCAGCAGTCAGCAGGTTTTTTAAGAATTGCAGATGCTCAAAATCCATTGGATAATAGTGCTGTGCATCCAGAAAGTTATTATGTAGTTGAGAAAATGGCGAAAGATTTAAAATGCAGTGTTTCTGATCTGGTTAAGAGTGAAGAACTTCGAAAACAAATTAAAATTGAAAATTATATTACAAAAGAAATTGGTTTGCCAACACTTAAAGATATAATTAATGAACTTGCAAAACCAGGTCGTGACCCACGACAAGGCATTAAAGTATTCGAATTTGCAGAAGGAATTCATAAAATGGAAGACTTGAGAGTTGGGATGGAATTGCCTGGTATTGTGACCAATATAACCAATTTTGGAGCTTTTGTAGATATCGGTGTTAAACAAGATGGATTAGTTCATATTTCACAGTTAGCGAATCGGTTTGTAAAAGATCCTAACGAGATAGTAAAACTACACCAGCATGTAAAGGTTAAAGTTTTAGAAGTCGATGCTGCAAGAAAACGGATTCAGCTTTCAATGAAAGACTTGAGTTAGTCTATTTTACTATATTCGATATTGTTTTTTGATAAGAACTATAAATAATTTTCTCAAAATTATTCTTTCAAAACGTTATTATTTGGTATATTTAAGGTTGTTTTTTAATTCTTAGTATTAACCCTAAAATAAACTAAAGCAATGAGTTTAGAATTTTTATCAAATCCAGCTGTAATATGGTTCTTTATCGGACTTGTTTTGCTGCTTCTCGAAATGGCGTTGCCAGGCCTTATTGTTATGTTTTTTGGTGTTGGAGCTTGGGTAACAGCATTGATAACTGCTATATTCCATCCAGGAATTAACACTCAAATTATTATTTTTGTAATTACTTCAGTAATTCTATTGTTATTACTACGTAAGTATCTAAAGCATAATTTCTTCGATAAAAATAAAGATATGCAAGATGATCTCGACGAAGAGTTCATTGGTAAATTTGCTATGGCAGAAACCGATATTGAAAAGGATGCCGAAGGTAAAGTTACATTTAATGGAACTTTATGGACTGCAATTGCCGAATCGGAAATCAAAAAAGGCGAAAAGGTCAAAATTATTGGCCGTGATAATATTACATTGAAAATTAAATCTTTAAAAAATTTGGAGGAATAATCATGGGTTCAACATTTGTTTTAATAGGAATAATTGTTTTTGCTTTTATAATATTCTTATCAACGATAAAAATCGTACCTCAACGTTCTGCTTTTATTGTTGAGAGATTAGGTAAGTTTAAAACATCATTACAAGCAGGATTTCATGTAATAATACCTTTTATTGATAAAGTGAGTTACAAACATACTTTAAAAGAGCAAGCAATTGATGTGGCTTCTCAGATTTGTATTACACGAGATAATATTGCTGTTGAGGTTGATGGTATTTTGTATTTACAGGTTGTAGATCCTGCTAAAGCTTCTTATGGTATTGATGATTATCGTTTTGCTTCAATTCAGATTGCACAAACTACCATGCGTAGTATAATTGGAAAAATGGAGCTCGATAAAACTTTCGAAGAACGAGATGTAATTAATACAACTATTGTGGAGGCTGTTGACAAAGCTTCCGATCCATGGGGCGTTAAGGTCACTCGCTACGAGGTTAAAAATATTACTCCTCCACAAAGTATTAAGGATGCAATGGAGAAGCAAATGCGTGCTGAACGTGAAAAACGTGCTACAATTGCCGAATCCGAAGGTCAAAAGCAGGCCAAAATAAATGTTGCCGAAGGTGATAAGCAAGAGTTAATTGCTCGCTCCGAAGGTGAAAAACAAAAACGTATTAATGAAGCTGAAGGTAAGGCTGCCGAAATTGAATATGTTGCAAGTGCAACAGCAAGTGGTATTCGCCAAATTTCGGAAGCTATTGGTTCAAAAAATGGATTAGATGCCGTAAATTTAAGAATAGCAGAACAGTACCTGCTGGAATTTGGTAAACTGGCTAAACTAAATAATACAATGATTATTCCATCAAATATGGCTGATATATCAAGTATTATTGCTACAGCAACATCGGTATTTAAAGAAACTGATAAACCAAAAAAATAAAATATTGGTTTAAATTATTAGAATTCAATATTCTATAAGAAAGTCAGAGGTTTTTCTCTGATTTTTTTTTGTCCCAATGTAATAATCGTTTTATTTCCGTGTCATACCAAAGAAATAAATTAATGATGTATTAAACAATTCATTATTTTTTATGTCTTAATCAAACAAAAAACTAAATAAATTTTAAATAAGTATGAAGCGAATATTTTTATTATTGTTTTTATCAGTTTATATATTAACTATAAATGCAGCAGAGAATGAAGGTGATGCAAGAAAAGGCGGAGTAAAGGGATTTGTATTTGATGCTGATACCAAAGTGCCCTTAGAATATGCTACTATAGCTATTAAAAACAAAACAACCAATAAGCTGGATGGTACAATTACTGATCAAACAGGCTTTTTCAGAGTTACAGGTCTTGATTTTGGAAAATATAGTATTGAAGTAACTTTTATAGGATACGAAACAAAAGTATTATCAGAATTTGAACTAACCGATAAAAACAATTTTGTAGATATGGGTCAGGTAAGTCTTAAATCAACATCAGAAAGTATTGATGAAGCTGTAATTGTTTCTGACCGACCAACTGTATCATATAGGATTGATAAAAAGGTTATTAATGTAAGTCAGCAGCACACATCAGCATCGGGAACAGCAGTTGAATTACTTGAAACTATACCATCTGTTACAGTTGATATTACTGGTAATGTTGCATTACGTGGCAGTACAAGTTTTACCGTTTTAATTGATGGAAAACCAACTGTTTTAGAACCAAGCGAGGCACTTAACCAGATTCCTGCAAGTGCGATTCAGAATATAGAAATTATTACTAACCCTTCAGCCAAATTCGATCCTGATGGTTCTTCAGGTATAATAAATATCATTACCAAAAAAAATCAATTACAAGGTATAACCGGAGTAGTAAATTTAAATGGTGGTTACTTTGATAATTATGGAAGTGATTTTCTCTTTAACTATCGAAAGGAAAGATTTAATTTTTATCTGGGTGCTGATATAAGTAACCGAATGATGTTTGGTTTAACCGAAAATGAAAATAGAACAACAAAACACGACCCACTTGATTTAAATAATGATACAACTACAACTGTTATATCAAATGGTAGGTTCAATCGTGGGGGCTTAACTTACGGTATTCGCGGTGGTTTTGATGTTTCCATAAATGCTCAAAATACTTTAAGCATTGGTGGTCGATATGGATATAGAAGTATGGATAACTCTTCATTAACTGATTTTAATGTTAGTACTAATCCTATTTCTATAAGCAATAATTATAAGAATGTTAATATTGGTAACAGGGGTGGTGATTTCTATAGTATAAATCTTGACTTTACTCACAAATTTGCAAAAAAGGGTCATGAGCTGGTTATGCAATTTATTACAGACTATAGAAACTTTGATGAAAATTCAGAAAATCAATTAGTTGATATCAATAATATTATATCATTCGGACAAAAGAATATTGAAGAAGGACCAGAAAGAGGGTACCGTGGTAAATTAGATTATGTTTTACCTATAGGCGAAAAAGATAAATTTGAAGCGGGATATCAGCTTAGAATTAGTAATGGGGATGAATTCAGAAAGGTTTATAATTACCAATTAGGCGATTATGTATTAATTGATACTCTTACTCATAAGGTAAATGAGGTTGATGATATTCATTCGTTATATTCAACTTATTCTGGTAACTTAAAGAATTTTGGATACCAGGTAGGTTTACGCGGAGAGTACACTTATAGGGTAATAGATTTATTAGGCGAAAATCAAACATTTACTTTAGATCAATGGGACTTTTTTCCAACTTTCCATTTGTCATACCAATTGCCAAAAGAACAACAGGTAATGTTGAGTTATACAAGAAGAATTGAACGTCCCCATGGTTGGGATCTTGAACCTTTTTTAACTTGGAGAGACGCATACAATGTTCAACAAGGTAATCCTGCACTTAAGAATGAATATATTGATTCGTATGAGTTGAGCTACCAGGTATTGTTAGGCAAAAATACATTCTCAATTGATATATATGATCGCAAAACAAATAATAAGATTGAACGTGTAAGAATGGCTTATCCTGAAAAAGAAAATGTTATTTTACAAACATCCGAAAATGTTGGTTTCGATAATTCATTAGGTGCTGAACTAATGTTTGGACTTGATTTGTTTAAATGGTGGAGACTCGACTTAATGGGTAATTTGTATTCGTATAAGGTTGAAGGTAAATTGTTTAATAAGGATTTTTCTGAGGAAAGTTTTAACTGGAATACAAGATTGAACGCAACTTTTAAAATAGGTAAAGCATCAAGGTTGCAATTAAATAATATGTATAATAGTAAATCTGTTTCAGCACAAGGTGAACGTGAGGGATTTATTGTTACAACATTCGCTTATAAGCAAGATTTATTTAAAAATAAAGTTTCGTTAACACTTCAGGCTCGTGATATTTTTAATACAGCGGGACACTCATTTACATCAAAAAGTAGCGATTTTTACTCTTATAGCAGATTTGAACCGTATTCTCCAATGGTTAGTTTAACTCTTACTTGGCGTTTAAATAATTATAAACCTGATCGTAAGAAAAATAATAATGGTCAGCAAGATGATATGGATGAGGGATTTGAATCATTTTAATCCTGATACAATAAATAAAAAGAGGCTGTCTCAAAAGGACAGCTTCTTTTTTTTTGTTAATAATTTAGGATAGATTTATTTTGTTATCATTAAGATATTCAGTATCTTAGAGAAA
>Ga0209319_1000343_pt1 | contig 64288 bp, 51 predicted proteins | sample RifGroE2_FD_184000 | JGI IMG/M metagenome (GOLD analysis project Ga0209319, IMG submission 184000) | Groundwater microbial communities from Rifle, Colorado - Groundwater E2 (SPAdes) (version 2) | ecosystem: Environmental > Aquatic > Deep subsurface > Groundwater | place: Rifle, Colorado, United...
AAAACAACAGTTAAATGATTTATTCCGTGTTTTGGCTGACAACATGGAAACCATAAAAATGTACCGAACTCAGGACCCGATAGTCCAAGAAATTAGATTACTACAATATTCTAAAACATAACCTTTCGAATTTAATGTTCCAAAAAAGAATCTTTTATAATTGCCATTTATATTTCTTATAAAGGCAGGAATTTTAGCCCCTCTAACCAGCAATAGTTTTCCAGATTTTGGAAAGCAAGTATAATATAGTGCATTCTTTAAATTTGAAGATTCGTTGTTTTTGATATACGAATCTCCCCTTAGCTCAGCTTGTTTTCCATCTGGTTGGAGCCGCCACCAACCCATACTTGATATCATATCATTATAATCTTTGTAATCGCCAGGATGTGAATGAACAAATGCGATAACGGATTCTCCCGAATGACACATTTGCTCAGCACTAGGAGAAGTCCTCGAACCACCTAGGCAATCACCCAATGAATGATTTGAGCCTAAAGAATATCTTTCCTCTCCGTTATCCGTCTTATATCGATCCATTCTCCATTCGACATCTGTATGATCAGCAAGAAATGTAAAAGCTTCTGCCATGTCTTTTTGACTTCTATTATCACCATCAGCTACGCTAACTCCATCTGGCCTTGCTGAAAGCTGATCAAATAAATCTCTTTTATTCATAGTAAGAGACTCATCTGTACGTTTACCATTATCATCAACTTTGTATAAAGTGTGTTTTTTACTTTCTCTAATCCACTTAACTCTACCATTACTTCCAACTTCCCATTCATCTTCTCCGTATGGATCAATTACATTAATTGGTCTATTCCCAACATAACAATATGGTGTTTGATGCGCATACTTCTCTGCCAATGGATCCACACTCAACCACACGCTACTTCTCGGATCATAGTAGCGGGCGCCATAGTAGTATAGGCCGCTCTCAGCATCAAGTTCTTTGCCGTTGAACTTGTACACGTTCTGGAATGTTCCTGTAGAGGTTTGTTGTGCCATACGTTATTCGCGGCGGTTTATATTTTCAATGGTGCTCATGAGTATCCTTCGGATAGTTCACCGAATGGCAAATCTACAAACATTTGGTACGACAAACCAGACCTACTAAAAATGAATAATAATTGCATGGTGGTCTGAATTTGGGGACACTGCAATAGCTGGAGCCGGCATTCCATAATACTGTCGATTTCTGAATTCATGTATCTTGAACTTTTCAAGTCCCATTCCCTTGCCAAACTTAAAAAAAGGTGTATTTTTGTTACCGAAAGACATCACCCATGCCTGACCAGAATTGCCAGTTTATGAACAACCGGACCAATACATAGCTGCTCCTCCGATAGGGTATTGATAACAGGTCGGCAGAGCAAACAGCCCTCAAATTTCCATCATCTGCCCGTAACACCCAACATCATCCTCCCAATCGGAATGGCTAATGGCTCCGTTGTACCAAAGTAAACTGATAATTCCGTTAACAGCATGTAGTGAGCCATTTGATACAGCATACATGCAACTGACAGGGCGAAGCCATGGTAAATAACCGGATACTCATTGATTCTATACTGATGCTCCGGATGGATTTTATAAACGGCTCATTCGCAATATATAATGCATAAATGGCTGTCTTTGTATTAAATAACGAATTCAAAAAATATGTTCAATTGAATTAAATTATAAGAAGATTCTCAGGTAGTCTGAATTGACCAAACAGAGAATAGCGTCTTATTCCGAAAGAAAAGAGCCCCATAAAAAACCATCAATTATTAACATTAAAACATATTATCGTTTTAATTATCAACAATCCTAATCAAATACTTCTTAAATGAAAAAACAATGCCTCCTTCTTTTTCTCTCCATAGTAACTGTATCTGCATTTGCTCAACGGTTGGATGCGCATCTGATACTTTCAAATCAAGCCCCGGTTTCTTACAGTGAAGGAAATGCAACCTGTGAGATTACCAGGCATCCGGATGAAACAACTGACGTCAATGCTTTCGTTTGCCAAAAGGACATAACCGAGGCCGGGCCTGACTTACCAGCCCTTGGTGGAATCGGCGATACCAGCAACGTAACAGTATTTAAATCAAGATATAATGGCATCCTGGAAGCAGGATTTTATTTGGGTACCCAAACCCACTCCATTGGAATGCTCGATACTTACTTTATAAGTGGGCGTCAATGGACACCAAATCTCTCATTCGGTATTGGCACCGGGCTACATTACATTTACGACCCGGGGCAGGCAATCATTCCCCTCTTTTTAGACCTGAGGTATTTTCTCTCAGACAAAAAGTTATCGCCTTGTTTAATCACAGATTTTGGCGTAAATTTCGACACTCAAAACTCTTTTGAGACAGGAATAATGGCAAAACTGGCTTTAGGCTTGCGTTACAAAGTATCACCAAAATCAGCGCTGAATCTTAGCCTTGGGTTTGAAATATACCAGATTGACCAAGTTGCATATGTCAGGAGAAATACGGGCACTGTAGGTTTAGCTCTTGGTTTTTCTTTCTGAACACAGAACAATATGAACTTCGAATATATTCCTCTATCAGGCGATTCAAACTTCATACTGGATTATTCAGGTGCAACAAACGATATCTGTACATAAAACACTATCAGGATAGAAGTACATCAGTATATCTGACAAAGAAATAAGGCAGAATCATAACAGATTTATAGATAACATGAAGATCATTCCAATATTACTCGATGGCAAAGCCCTCGCGAAAGAGCTGGAAGCATCCCTGAAGCTAAGAGTTGCCAGAATCATTAAACAGACAGGAAAGACCCCTGTATTAGCCACCATACTGGTTGGAAACGATCCCTCTTCGGAAGTATATGTAAAGATGAAAGGAAATGCCTGCGAAAGAGTCGGTATGACTTCCCTGAGGGTGAACCTTCCGGAAGAGACCACCACAGCGAAGCTGCTTGAAACAATCGGGATTCTTAACCACGATGACACCATCTGCGGGATACTGTTGCAGCATCCTGTTCCAAAACAGATCGATGAACGTCGCTGCTTCGATCAGATATCTATTGAAAAAGACGTTGATGGAGTTACCTGTCATGGATTTGGTCGGATGGTAATGGGTGAAACGGCTTACGGAAGCGCAACCCCTGCTGGAATTATAAGCCTGTTGAAACATTATAAACTGAACATTGCGGGAAAACATGCCGTGATTGTGGGACGTAGTCCTATACTGGGAAAACCAATCGCTATGATGCTGCTCAATGAGCAGGCTACTGTCACCATTTGCCACTCCAGAACAACAAATCTACCTGAATTAATCAACCAGGCCGACATCGTAGTGGGAGCTGTCGGCCGGCCTGAATTCATTAAGGCCGGCTGGATAAAAGATAATGCCATCGTCATTGATGCCGGGTACCACAAAGGTGGCATCGGCGATATCGAGGTCGATAAAGTGAAGGAGCGTGTTATGGCTTATACCCCGGTGCCGGGTGGTGTAGGACCAATGACCATTGTTACACTGATCAGGCAAACCGTCGAATCGGCAGAAAAGAAAATTACAATGAATCAACGCGACCTGTAAACCAGGGCACACACAATCATCGTCTGATAAGTAAATCAAACACCCGAATAAAACCAATTAAAAAAGAAGCCAGCTACAGATAAAAGACAACCCTATCAACCCGGCTTTTCTACTTCAGACTATACGCCCTGATTATAGCCAAACTTCAAAACCAAACCAAAATACAACTTAATCAACTCAGTTATAAATCTTAATAACTTCATTATGCAGAAACGTATCCTGGGTACAACACTTTTCATCCTCTGTATTACAGGGCTATTTGCCGGCGAACTGGAGGATGGTTATAAATCATTAATCAACAATGACCACAAGATGGCCTGCCAGCATTTCAAAGCGGCATCACTGGACGCTGAAACAAAGGCGGAAGCATACCTGATGCTTGCACTGACACAGGCAGAGTATGAAGGGAAAGAAGCAGTATTCGACTACTTTCTGAGCTTCTACAAAAGCTGCCCCAATGCCGACATCTATGCATCAGCCCTCTTTACACACCAGAGTGTTACCAGCTCTTCAAGCCTGAAAACAAAAAAGCAGCTTGCCTGGTTGCAGGAACTCATCAAAAAAGAAGGTGTAAATTCCACACTGAAGGCCAATGCGCACGAATGCCTGGCCAAACACTATAGTTACACGTATAACCTCAAAGCCTCAAAAGCACAATTTCTTCAGATTGGAGCCATAACAGAGTGGCAGATCGCGGGTGATTTTGAAAACATCTCAGCCAGTGGATTCGACAAAGACTATGCACCCATTGCTCATCCTGAACCTGAGGCTATCTTCAAAAACAAGGTCAATGCCGATGTAAAATGGTTCAGTTTGTTTATGCCGGTACCCGGCAAATGGATCGACTTCACACGTAATTTCGATTGCAACAACACGATGGCATTTGCCCAGACATTCTGCACCACCACCACCGATCAGGATGTTTGCCTTCGGATTGGGACATCGGGATCGCTTAAAGTTTGGGTCAACGACCAACTCCTCTTTCAGGAGCCGGAAGAAAGGAACAACGGAATTGACACCTACACCATCCCTGTGCACCTGTTCAGGGGAAACAACAGGATATTGATTCAGATCGGCAGCAGCAAAATAGAACAATGCAATTTCATGGTACGCGTTACCGATAAGGCAGGAAATATTGCAGCAGGCCTCACTTTTTCAGATGTTTATAAGCCTTGTAACAAAAGCATGCAGAAAATGCCTGTTCCTGAAGTTTCGGCAACTGAAACGTTTTTAAGAGCCTGTATTGCAGCGAACCCCGAAAAGCTGGTAAATTACTTTGTTCTCGCTAACGCGCTGCTGATGAACGATAAAACCCATGAAGCCAAAGAAATTCTGTTGAAAGTGCAGAAGATGGCCCCCGATTGCAGCTATCTGCTCGGCCAGCTCATCGAGTTATATGCCCGTGACGGGAGTAGAACGTTGGCAAGCCTTACACTCGAAAAGCTAAAAATAGTTGATCCGGAAAGTCCTCAGGTATTAGGGCTTTTGATCGACGACCTGCTTGATGCCGAAAATTATTCCGAAGCCAGAAAGAAAGTCGAACTGAAAGAGAAATTGTACGGTGAAACCAGCGATTTATTTATCGACAAAATGCGATTAGCGGTCTCAGATAAAGATTTTGATGCGTATGAGAAACTACTCAACAAAGCCTGCTCTGAGTATCCGGAGGATTATGTCTTCGTGGAATTAAAACACAATTTTGTACTGAACTACAAACAAGACCTGTATGAAGTCATCGATCTCCTGAAAAATTTCACAAAGAAACGTTTACACAGCGAGGCGCTCGGCACCTTATCGGAAACCTATTTCAAGGCAGGACTCATCAGGGAAGGGACCAATATACTCAAAGAATTCGTTGATTACTTTCCTTACAGTGATGGGTATCAGAAATCGCTGGGGATGTTCTACCTCCAACTCAGCAACTACTCAATGGCGAAACAGTACCTCGAAAACTGTATAAAGATTGCTCCTTACTACGGTCCTTACCATGGCAACCTTGCAAGGGTATTTGAAGGAATGGGAGATAAGAAACACGCCATAAGCGAGTATCAACTCAATATCCTTTACAGTCCAAGTGATTATGTCGCCATCCAGAAGTTGAGAAATCTGCAATCTAAAAAAGATGTTTTCAAGTACTTTCCCGAGAAAGATTATTACAAACTATTTGAAAACTCACCAACCGAAAAGGACTACCCATCGGATAATATCATTTCCATAGCCGACGACAGGCAGGTAATTCTTTACGAAAATGGCGGTTGCGAAATACGCCATTCTATGCTATATAAAGCTCTTACCCTAAAAGGAATCGACAACCTGAAGGAATATTGGATCAGCAGTCTTGGTACTGAGTCCTATTCAATTGAAAAGGCCGAAGTTCTGAAAAAGAATGGCAACCGGCTTCAGGCTGAGGTGAGAGATAACCACATTGTATATACATCACTTGAACCAGGTGATGCTGTTTATCTGATATACAAAACGAAGAGACACATAACCGGACAAATGACCAAGCACTTTTATGAAAGTTGGCTTCTAAACAACTGGTACCCAACTCTTAGTAACGAATACCACCTTTTGGTCGCCAATGGTGTAAAGTTTGATTATAGCATGAAAAATTCTGATCTCAAGCCGGTAATCACCGATGCTGACGACTTTAAGCTATATACATGGACAAGGTCCAATACCAAATCAATGCCCACAGAATCCTATATGCCGCCAATGGGCGACATCGGCGAATTACTGACCATTTCAACACTGCCCGATTGGGATTATATCGCGAAATGGTACTATGACATTTCGTTCACCAAGTCGAAAGCCGATACCGAGATCATCAAAAAAGTCAACGAATTGTTGGCTGGAAAAGAAAACCTGACCCAACTAGAAAAAGCACAGATTTTCTACAATTATATCCAAAAGTCCATTCGCTACAGTTCTGTTTCATTTCGTCAGAGTGGTACAGTGCCCCAAAAAGCAAGCGAAGTACTCATTACCCGGATCGGTGATTGTAAGGATCTTGCCATCCTTTTCAATTCCATGTGTAGTGTTGTTGGCATCAGAACGAACATTGTTCTGGTGACCATACGCGAGAACGGGGCTTCAGGGGAAGGGCTCCCCACATTTGATTTCGATCATGCCATCAGCAAGGCCGAACTCGACGGAAAGTCATATTATATAGAACTCACCTCGGGATACCTTCCTTTCGCGACATTAGGTGAGTCGCTCATTAATGCGTTTGTGCTGGAAATTAACAACGACCCGCAAGTGAAGGTTGTGCCCATAAAACTGACGCCAGAAACACGTCAGCCGAATAATAGCTACCGTGAAGCTACTGCTTCATTCAGCGGCGACAACATGATCCATACCGTCTCAACAAAACGTACAGGAATGATGGCCTCTGGCTTCAGATATTATTACCGTGATTTGGGAAATGATGAACGACTCAAAGAATTAACCAAATCGCTTTCATCCGATTACTCCAATATCAAACTAGACAACCTGAGTATAGATTCCAGCCTGTACGATTGCTCAGATACACTCAGGTATAGCTTTACCTATGTTGCACCAAAAGTATTTACGAAAATCCAGAATCTTTCAATCGTTAAAATTCCGTTGAGCGAAAGGCTCAGTCCCATGCAATTTCTTTCTCCGGAAGAGCGGGTATATCCTATTACCGCATGGTCGTACAGCACTTTCGACACGATCTGTGAGAAGGTTACCATTGAATTTCCTGAGAACAAAACAATTGCCGAAGTCCCGGAATCGGTTCACTACTCTTGCAATCAGGCCGATTACTCCATGACCTTTTCAGTTGAGGGCAGGGCTCTGCAGGTAATACGAAAGATGACTTGTAAGCTCGACATGGTACCTCTTTCCGATTATGCCACCTACAGATCCTTTATGGAATCAGTGGTAAATGCCGACAACCAGCAGATCGGATTCAAATAAGCTCAAACCCAGGCCTGGTGTTGCTGAGGAAGCCTCCCGTGCAGATATAAGTATCTTCACGGCATATAACCTGCCCCGATAAATTTCTCCTGCCCTCCGGCACATGTCTGACAGAGAAATCTATCGGGGCTACTCATCTCTATTCGCGTGATGCTTCTTTAATTTATTCAGGCACCCACAACTACCTCTTCCGGGCTTTGGAATTTTTTTTTACCTTTGCCGCGGTTTTATCTGGCCCCGTAGTTCAATGGATAGAACGGAAGTTTCCTAAACTTTAAATATAGGTTCGATTCCTATCGGGGCTACCTCCACACTCAAAGAACCTCTGAGAATTTGTAATTTTCAGAGGTTCTTTCATTATCCAAAATGTAATCAAAGGAATCACAACCCGGAAATGACTATGCCGCTCATAGAAGCTCATATTCCCCCCAACCATCCGGATTGGCATCAACGCTTTCTGAAAATTGAGTCATAAAACCCATCATCAATCAAACAGTTTAGACCAACCATATCCTGATTGCCCGCCTATAAGGTTTTCTTTATTCAAAAAAAAGTATTATATTCGCAGATAAGCTAAGCCTTAAACAAGCAATAATCTGAGCATAAAATACTGACCTGCTGTGCACTATTTGCAATAACTCTTTAAAACGCACAACAGAAGCAAGCATTATTTCCCGGAAAGAATGCTTATTAATATCGAAAATATTAGGGTAACAACAAGAATCCCGCGATAATTTGCCAGGGCAGCCATATTTCATAGATCGATCAGCTCAGTATCGTGCGTTTCCCAAGGTGGGTAAGCGTTGAAATTCATTGCTTTTCTGATACAAAAAAGCAATTGTTGCCGGTGGAGGACTTAGGACTGCAGACAAATCACATATAAACCAAACAAATATGATAGAAATAAAAATGTACACAGAAACCGACAAGCCTGATCACAATGAAAAAAAAGTGATCATCGGGTTTCTGTTTAAGCATCTTGAGAACTTCGGTGATGCGATTGCCGACATCGAAAAGGCAGTAGACTATGCGCTAAAGGAATACAATTCGTTCGGCGGCTTTGTTTTAACGGCACAGCAAGACCATGAAATGCTTGGGGCTGTAGTGGTTAACCAGACAGGGATGGAGGGATATATCCCGGAAAACATACTGGTCTACATTGCAACCCACAAGAATCACAGGGGCAAAGGAATTGGCAAAATGCTTATGCAGGAAGCTATCACCAAATGCAGTGGCAATGTGGCGTTGCATGTTGAACCTGATAACCCGGCCAGATTTCTATATGAGAAAGTTGGCTTCACAACGAAGTATATAGAAATGCGACTACTGAAAACCCCCTCCTGATGGCCTTTATTACATTAGATACCAGGAAACTTAAATCAAACTTTGACTATCTGAACAAGTTGTTTGGTCGAAACAACATACAATGGTCAATTGTAACAAAAATGCTTTGTGGCCATAAAGGCTATTTAATGGAAATACTGTCTCTTGGTGTAAAACAGATTTGCGATTCACGGATACTTAATTTAAAACGAATTAAGGAAATTAATCCGGAAATAGAGACAATCTTCATTAAGCCGCCGGCAAAATGGAATTTGCCTGAAGTGATTAAATATGCCGACATAAGCATGAATACAGAGTTTGAAACGATTCGCCGCTTATCGGAAGAAGCCCAACGACAGAACAAAATCCATAAGATTATAATTATGATCGAGCTTGGTGAACTCAGAGAAGGGGTTATGGGCGATGATTTCATTCAGTTTTACGAGAACGTTTTTAAACTCAAAAACATCAGAGTCGTAGGAATAGGGGCTAATCTATCATGCCTGAACGGCGTACTCCCAAATCACGACAAGCTTATTCAGTTGTGCCTCTACGAACAATTGGTTGAGGCAAAATTTGACAAAAAAATTGATTATGTCTCGGGAGGTTCTTCCGTTACTATTCCGCTTATAATCAATAAATTACTACCTAAAGGCATCAACCACTTCAGGGTCGGGGAAACGTTGTTTCTTGGAACAGATGTTTATAATGATACACCGCTAAAGAAAATGAATACCGATGTTTTTAAACTACATTCTGAAATCATCGAATTAATTGAAAAGCCCATCTTACCTTCTGGGGAAATGGGCACCAATGTTGAAGGTCACGCTGTTGAACTTGACGAAAAGCTCATCGGGAAAACAAGCTACAGGGCAATCATTGATATCGGATTATTAGATGTTGAACCGAAACATCTTATCCCGACCGATCATGAAATAGCCTTCGCGGGCGCCAGTTCTGATATGATTGTAATGGATTTGGGCGAAAACAGTAAAGGTTATAAAGTAGGTGATTTACTGGAGTTCAACCTGACCTACATGGGAACATTAAGAATCCTGAATAGCAAATACGTAGAAAAGAAGATAAAAAAATAAGCTCTTTTCCACAATTCTGCCCGGTTATGTTCTATAATGGTGTAATTAAACTGTGCACGCAAAAATCAGATGTTTAGGCAATGCGAACGAGATTACAAGGCAACTCGTTCGGGGCTAATAATTTTTGTAGTATGATTGTACGTGTGTGGTTTCACCACTATCCAATTATTCATTCATACCTAACACCTCCCTTCAGGAAGGGAGGGACTTTATTGTCATTTCTATTGTTGTAGCCATGAAAGACTATCAGCCAGCTAAATACAAAAGAGAAAAAAACAAGAGAGAAAAAAACACAGAAGCCACTGACAATCAACGCAAAAAGAACAGTAAATCACGATGTTCGAGAGGCATCCCGGATAAAAAAGCGAATGACCTGAAAAATTGACTGTTATATTCTACCATGGTGCCCCCTCCCCCCCTTTAATCAGATACACTTTTATTACCTTTGTCGCAGATTAAGACCGCCATGAACGATTCTGTTAACAACATTCACCAGGTACCCATCTTCTTTATCATGGGACGCCCACGCTCAGGGACTACTTTGTTAAGCACCCTGTTCGACGCTCATCCCAATGTCAAAATTCCGCCCGAATTTCCAATCATGCTGCCGCTCTATCAGAAGTTCAGAAAAATAAAGCAGTGGAACGAGGAGACGGTACATCAGTTCGTGGCCTTTATCTTTCAACACAACGTATTCATCCACAGAACACTTGAGAACTTAAAGATCGATCGCGAGGAGTTTACCGCCGACCTGCTTCCACTGGCAAAAGATGGTTCCATTCAGGACTTCCTGAAAAAGTTGAACGCATACACCTACTCGCTGTTTCCTAAGGAAAAAATCGAGGCCATCGGCGACAAGAACCCGGTCTATTCGATTTATACCGAGCGATTCCTTAAAATATTTCCCGACTCGAAGTTCATTTGCATCGTGCGCGATTACCGCGACAACTTCGTATCGATGAAGAAGCTGGCCGATCTGAAACTGGAAGCACCTATCCTGACACTACAAGTGTCGCGATGGAGGTATGTAGCAAAGATCTTCGTGCGCTGCCAGAAAAAGCACCCTGACCGGTTCAGGATCATCCGTTATGAGGATTTCGTTAACAAGAAGACCGAGATGATGCCCGAACTATGCGATTTCATTGGCATACCCTACGATCCTGCGGTGTTTGACTTCTACAAGAAGAAAGAGGAGACAATGAAGACTTACGATAACCCATTGATCGCACGCTTCCACAGTAGTCTGATGAATCCGGTCAACACAAGCCGGATGGAGCAATGGAGAAAGGAACTCACCAATGCCGAGGTGAAGATGGCTGATACGGTAGCGGGAAAATATGGCCGGCTGTTTCATTATAACGATGGCAGCGAACCATTCAGCCTGTTGAGGTGGCTAAAGTCGCGCCCGATGGCCATATACGGCTATCTGCTATTCAAACTCTACTATTGGGGTTCATACCTACCCTCATCTGTCGTACTATGGCTATCGGTCAAACTGCTGGTGTTGGTGCGTACATGGCATTACCTGTCAGCTAAAAAGAATACACAACCAACAGCTTAAATGCACCTGCATGGCGAAACCTTTCTTCTTTATTATGGGCAGGCCCCGTTCGGGTACCACGTTACTCAAGACACTGTTTGACGCGCATCCCAATGTAAAGATTCCTTCAGAGTTACCCATCTTCCTACCATTATATCAGAAGTTTAAAGGGGTCAAAAACTGGGATGAAAAAAATATAACGCTGTTTATTGATCATATATTTAAACCTGATGTGTTCAACAACCGCAGGATTGAAAACCTGAAGATTGATCGCGAAAGGTTTACTGAAGAGTTATTAAATCCGGGCCAGATCAGTTCGATCCAGGATCTGCTGATCAAATTTAACGAGCACGCGTACTCACCATTCGACAAAAAGGAAATCCTGCTCGTGGGTGACAAAAACCCTGTTTATTCGATCTACACAAAACGGTTTATTAAAATATTTCCTGAGGCCCGTTTCATCTGCATTGTACGCGATTACCGCGATAACTTTGTATCGCTTCGCAATCTTCAGGAGATGAAGCTCGAAGCCCCGCTCTTAACACTACAGATCGCCCGTTGGGTGCATATCACCCGACTCTTCCACCGCTGTGCGGCCAGATACCCTGAACGGTTTTGCATCGTCAGATATGAAGATCTGGTACAGCAACCCGAAAAGACATTCGAATCGTTATGCGGCTTCCTGAACATCCCCTATTCTCCCGGGGTATTTAACTTTCACATGAAGAAGGATGAGATACTGAATACCTTTCAAAATCCGGCCATTGAAATAATACACAAAAGTCTGATGTCACCTGTAAACACTGGGCGCATGAATCTGTGGAAAGAACAGATGACCGCAGCCGAGATACAGGTAGCCGATCAAATTGCCGGATCAACAGCCGACCTGATGCACTATGAACGGGCTGGCAAAAGCTGGTACTTCAGCATTTTCATGAGATCGATCCCCATGTGGTTGTACTGCAAGCTATTGTTTACAATGATGACGGTGGGGTCAAGGCTGCCGTACCGGATGAGCAGATCAATTGCATTGAACCTGCCAGGGTTGGTACGGTTTTACAGTAAGTTGAGGGGTAAGGGAAAAACAGGTAATCAGCCAAAACAATAAAAACGTCCGCGTGTCGTCGTTTCAACCCGTGAAACAAACGGACTCTTTCGTACGACGTCTTCCCACTGGCTGATGAGGGGATCATTAAACTCACCGGGTTCGAAATGTAAAACACCCTTTTCGTTATTACCGATAAGCACTGATACTGCTTTTCTGAGTTTTGGAGCCCTCTTTTCATACGACTCGCGGGTGATGACGAATAGCTGGTTGTTTTCCTCTTCCTGATCGGGAGCTTTAACATAACCAAGCATACTCACGAAAGCCTGTACCGCCTTATTTTCCTTCAGTACATGAGCACTGAGTGAATGCCAGTCGAACATGGTAAAAATAAACTCAGTAGTCATAAAAGAGATGGTTCCGGAAAGGACACCCTCGTGATGCTTCGGATCGGGAAGAAAAATGCCTCCTTCACAACAGCGTTTCTCCCAGTCGATATCCTTCATATTGATCACACCAATCCGTTCCCCCTTGTACCACACGATGGTGTAGAGGTTATTGATATTGTTCACTGTCTTAAACCATTCCAGTTGCATCTCAGGCGTGATGTAATCCTTGAATTCATAATTTCGTACCACCACAGGATCATTACGCCACTGGCGTACAATTTCAATATCAGCCTCCTTCATTATTTGAAAGGAGACACCAAACCGTGAATAGATCATATCTTGAACTGCTTATTTTAAAACCTTTTTGATAGAGAACGGCGGCTTGCGGTTCTGAACCTGGTAAATGCGACTCAGGTATTCACCCAATACACCCAGACTGAAAAGGATAATACTGGTAGAAAAAAGGATGGTAACGATGAGGGAGGTATACCCCAGTGGTACATCATAAATCATCTTCTTCACAATAGAGTACAACCCGTAGACGAAAGTGATGAGTGAAACCATAAATCCCCCGTAAACCAATAGCCTGAGAGGTACCATCGTATAATAGAGTACAAGGTTGGCGAATAACTTAAACAGCGAAATAGTGGAATAACCCGATTGCTTGTATTTACGCGGCAGATGCTGAACTTCAGCAAACATGATATCATCGGTGTACCATAACAATACTTCATCGAGAAAAATGAAGTTGTGGTTGTGATGAAGTATCTTGCTTATCAGGTCGAAGGTCAGCATCCGGAAGGAGGAACCCTCACCTGGGGAGTCCCTGAAAAGCCGGGCAGATTTCTTCAGAGTACGACTTCCTGCATTTCTGAGACGTGAATGATTCTTCTTTCCGTAAAACCCATATATCAGGTCAGCATCAGTAGCATTTGCCGTTTCAATTAACTTCAGAATTTCCTCAGGTGGTGTCTGAAGATCATCATCGATGGTGATCACCCGCGCACCTCTCACAAATCCAAACCCGCAGAAGGTGGCATTGTGTTGTCCAAAATTGCGGCTCAGCCTGATGGCTGTGACCTGTTCAGGAAAGGAGGCCTTTAATTTTGACAGCACCGACCAGCTCTCATCACGGCTATTGTCGTCGATAAAGATTACTTCAAAGGAAGCCCTGCTTTCACCAAATACATTTTTCAATCTTTCGAACAACTCTGCGAGTGATTCTTCGCTATTAAACACCGGAACCACAACCGAATAATCAAGATCTGGAGAAAACTGGCCGTTTCTATTGACTGCTAAGGTATCCATCGGGTTATTCTCCTCCCATAATGAGTGAAGTGCCGGTGACCCATTTCGAGGCATCGGACATGAAATAAAGAATAGTTTGGGCGACATTTGCAGGCTGCCCGATGCCTAATGGGTAGCGTTTGAGGTAACGTTCATGCGCTTCGGCCTGCATATTGCCTTCCGAGGTACCGACGATCATCGGGGTATCGACCAGGCCGGCCTGAATGCAGTTGGAACGGATATGCTTTTGCACCAATTCGAGCGCCAGTGTACGCGAATAGGCTTCCAAAGCGGCCTTTGAACCGCTGTAGAGGGCTCCGCCGAAGTAAGGGTTACGGGTGGCAATGCTCGACATGAAAAGCAAAGAACTGCCGTTGGCAACCTTTCGGTTGCGCAATAGCTTACTGGTAAGATTCACCGGAACATGGTAGTTGATGGCGAACATCATGTCAATGTCTGGCTGGGTGATAAATTTCACGGGCAAAGGCCCCACGATACCTGCACAATGAACGATGCCATTGAGTACAGGCATTGCACTTATCAACGAATCCATTTCTGCCTCTGCTGTGAGGTCGGCCACATATTGCGCAGCCGTGGCATCAGGCTGCAGGACGAGTGATTCAAAAGTCGCGCCAAGGCGTCCACAGTCACGGCCGGTAATGATAACTGATGCCCCTGCTCTTGTCAGCATGATGGCCGTCTCACGACCGATCCCAGAGGATGCCCCGGTGATCAGAATAGTTTTGCCGGATAGTGAAAATTCAATCACGTGATAAGCATTTAAGTCCGTTTCAGCTAATGAAAGCATTATTCATTACAGCCTGTTGTTCTCATAACCAAACAGCGTATTAGTCAATCTCAAGCAAATCAGGAATGCACAACGGACCAACTTCAATGATGGCTGATCCCCATGACAGGCCAACACCAAAAGCAGAAAGGACAAGTGATGTTTTCCGCTGACGAAGGGCATCTTTCAGAGCAACCACCATGGTAAGCGGCACAGAAGCACCACTTGTATTACCAAAATCCTTAATGGAGTATGGCACCTTTGCAGGATCAAGTTTAAGCATCTTGCGCAGCGTTTCATTGATCAGACGGTTTGCCTGATGAAACACCACATAGTCGGTATCGGCCAGTGTGGTCCCGGTATGACTCAGCAGTTTTTTGATATTAGGCACTACTTCGCGCAGGGTAAAATTAAACACCTCCACCCCATCGAGCTCAAGGTTGAGGCGATTCCGGTATATGCCAGGGCTCACCTTTTTTACATCAAACGATTGCCTTGACATACGGTTGCGGGCACCACCATCCTTTATCATCAGTGCCTTGTGGCCTGAGCCGTCGGTCTGAAGATTGAAATGAAGAAGGGGTGCTTCGGGATCGTATTCAAGTGCTGTTACGGTACCCACGTCGCCAAAGAGTGGATAGGTGCTCTTATCCCGGTAGTAGGTGGTAATCGTTGAGATGTCACCAACCATAAGCAGCGCTTTCTTAAAAGTGCCGGCTTGCATCATGCTACCGATGACCGAAAGGCCATAGACAAAGCCCGAACAACCCAACCCGATATCGAAGGCCACACAGGAGTGCGGCAGTCCAAGCCTGTCTTGTACAATGCAGGCAGTAGTCGGCACGAGATAATCGCGCGACTGCGAAACAAAAACCAATAGCTCGATGTCAGCACGCTCCCATTTCAAGTCGCCTATCAGCTTCTCAGCGGCAACCACACACAAGTCGGAGGTCGTTGTTCCTTTCGAAGCCACCCGGCGTGTTTCCACCCCGATGGTCTTCATCAGTTGTTCACGCTCCTTCATCGACACCCATTTGTAATCACGGTTGGAAACCGTCATTTTGGGCACACAGGCTGCCAATCCGGCAATTCTGATACCCGAAAGGGAAGAGATGGCCATGAACTTATGTTTTAGTTAACAAAATCAGTTTTCTACCCTTTGTTGCACAATAGCAAAAACATCGTTTACGGTCTTGGCCTTTGCAAGGTCATCAGCATTAATAGTCACATCATATTCTGTTTTTACCATGGCAATGAGTACAAGGGCATTGATGGAATTCCAGTCGAACATGTCGCGGAAACTACTTCCAGGCTTAAGCTTACCTGGCTCTAATTCATCAAACTCGGCTTCAATTTTTGAAATAAAATCTTCTACAATTATCATTTCACTAATAGGTTTATTTCGACAAAAGTAATGATTTTTTTTTAAAGGAATATGCCTGCCTCGCACTGCCTACGTTGTAACACCTTCCGCCAAACACGAAAAGAACCTCTGAGGAAAAATCTGCTAATAAATAATTATGTAGCAGCTTACCCATCAAATAGAAACAGGCAAAACTGAAAGTTCCTAATATTTCTAATTCCATCTCCGTCAGCAAGAAATTAGCAGAACCGGTCAAATATTAACAGAAGGTTCTACCGGGAAGTGTGTGAAACAATCCAAAGACCATTATTGGTAGCGTCACGATTCTTATAGTTCAACCCGCAATCTTGAAGACCATGTTTTAACTCTCCCCGAAAAATAAGAATAACATTACTGAAATCTTGCTAATCCTCCTTTTCCGCACTATATAGATTTTCAGACCTGAAGCCTTTCAACTAGATATTCAGCAATCGTATCAAATTGCTTCAATCGTGGAATGCTATACTCCAGAATGGAATGAATTAAATATGCTTTCACATTTATTAGCATTCTAATTTCTGTTGTTCCGGGACCTTCTCTCAACCACAACATGAACATCTCAAATGCCGGGTATAAGCCCTCATGTCAGAAAATGGAACCGAAAAATCTCATATTCTTTTATGTGCAGGCGCAGGAGCTGAATACAAATGGTGTTTAGCTGTGCAACGACAAATCATAATTGCCTTTCAGATTCTATGTGACACCTCTTTATGAGCATCTATTCAGTTTGCCGTTCAGCCTGTTTCTATATATGATACATGGATAAATAACTGGCCAAAGATGCCTTCTTTCATGCGGTAATTCTTCAATACTTTTCGTTGCACAATTGACAATCACTGCATTAGCTTCTATCAGGTGTAGCCAGCCTGCAAGCATTTAAGCAAAAGGCAAGTTACAACATAACTGATTTTGCCTTTCAATTAAAAAATCTGATACTCTAATCTTCCTTACATAAGTTAAACCTAAGTTATACAGCATCCGGAGCTTCTTCATAGTTGCTTCGTTGTCGTTTCGTAAAAAAACGAAAAAGCTACGAACGCACTTCGAAGCCGCTTCGAAGCGACTTCGAACCGACACCATGTTTGACCTCAGTATGTCAGTAGGTTATCAGTTTTGTGTTTTGTAGTAGAATAATGTGGGATTTTGATGAAATTTGTGTTCATACCGACCCTCAATTCTGAGTATAACTGATCGTCCTGTGCCGCAGGCGGCAGAATTGATATAACTCCATGATCCGGAAGCATTTCTTAATTAGTTGTTTGGTCAAACCAGACGTTATTGGTTTGATAAGTATAATTTTCTGTATAAAAGTCAGGGTTAACTTCGCTGGCATCCGCTTCTAAAGTAGGCCGGCCAGACTAGCGGCTATAGGATAAACCGCTTATTCCACTTTTTGACTTGTACCGGAATTCGTATTGTAAATATTGCTTTACCAGATCTTTAAATGATGATTTCAAAAGGACCCACTGAAGTTCTGCGGAAAATAAGCCTTCGCTAATCTCAGGCTATGTTTTGATTTTTATTCTTTGGGTTAATGTTAACAACTGACAAATAACTACTTAAACAATATATACATATATACAATTCCCTACTGAGACAAAAATATATATATTTGCAAGTAACATTGAATTAAGTGAAGACACATAGATTACTACTGGTAAATCCAGCCAATACATGGCGACGGGGTTTTCTTCTGAGAAATGAGTCAAGGCAGGCACCTCTGGGCCTGGGAATTGTAGCAGCGCTGACGCCTTCAGAATGGAAAATAAAGATCATTGACGAAAATTTTCGGAAATTTAGGTTTCAGGAGGCCGATTTTGTCGGTATCACCTCATTCACCTCGACCATTGCCAGAGCTTATGAAATAGCCGATATATATCGAAGCAAAGGAATTCCGGTAGTTATTGGAGGCATACATGCCTCGGCCATGCCAGACGAGGCAGCTCTGCACTGCGATGCAGTTATCGTAGGTGAAGCTGAAACAACATGGCCTCAGGTAATTGCAGATTTCAGGGCAGGCAACCTTCAGAAAATATACAGGGGTTCATACGGCGACATGAAGCAATCGCCGCGTCCCCGGCATGATTTGTTTCACCCGGGATATTATTTTGCTTCGGTACAGACATCGCGTGGCTGCCCCATGGACTGTGAATTCTGTTCTGTACCAGCCTTCAACGGCCACAAGTACAGACTCCGTGATGTGAATGAGATACTGGATGAACTTGAATCGCTGCCCCATAAATTAATTTACTTAGTTGATGACAATATCATTGGTTATGGGACGGCTGCAGAAGCGCATGCCAGGACATTGTTTGAAGGGATGATTGCCCGTGGGCTGAAAAAGGAGTGGTTTGCCCAGACATCACTGAACATTGCCGAGAAACCTGATCTGCTGCATTTGGCGGCCAGAGCAGGCTGCAGGATGATGCTCATCGGTATCGAAGCCGAAAAGCCGGCTCAGCTAAAAGATGTCAACAAGAAGCTCAACCTTAAAATGGGGATCGATGTGTATGCGAAGTCCTTCCGCGCCATCCACAAGGCAGGAATTGCCATACTGGGAGCCTTTATCTATGGGCTTGACAGCGATACGGCAGACGATGTACGCCAACGAACTACGTATATTAAACGAAGCAGTGTTGATGTAACACAAGCCAGCATCCTGACCCCTCTGCCGGGCACCCGCCTCTTTGAAACCATGAAGAATACCGACCGGTTTTTGGTGAGTAAATTTCCGGAAGGATGGCAGCATTTTCACTTCACCGATGTAATTTTCAAACCTGCGCTTATGACGCCCGCTGAACTGGCACAGGTAGTGACCGAATCGTACGACCGACTGTTTACCATGTCCTATCTGCGCTTCAGTTTTCTGCGCACATGGTGGAACACCCGCAACCTGAGAACAGCAGTTTGGGCATGGAACTCTAACCTGAACTATCGCAGCATAGCGAGAGAAAAACATATTTGCAGTGACTACTCACAGAATTCTGAATAATGAGTCAACAAAAGACCTATACGCTTCTGCTGGTATACCCGGCAAATCAACTCAGGCAGGGATTTCTTGTTAACCGTGATACCCGTTATCAGCCATTGGCGCTGGGTATTCTGGCAGCATTGACCCCATCAAACTGGAAAATTAAACTCATTGATGAAAACTTCAGGAGATGGAGGTATTATGATGCAGACCTTGTTGCTTTGACTTCTTTTACATCGAGCGTAACAAGGGCTTATCAGATAGCAGGGGAATACAGGAAAAAAGGTATTCCGACTGTTATTGGTGGCATCCATGCCTCGATGATGCCTGATGAAGCCGCACAATATGTCGATGTTGTAGTAACAGGTGAAGCAGAGGGTGTATGGCCGAAACTCATTACAGACTTCGAAAACGGGACATTGCAGAAGCGTTATGACAGCATCCTGAGCCCAATCATCCATTCTCCCAAACCGAGGCGTGATCTCTTCCACCCGGGTTATATTTTTGCCTCTATTCAAACAACAAGAGGTTGCCCGATGGATTGCTCATTTTGTTCGGTAACGGCTTTCAACGGGCGACATTACCGTTTTCGTCCTATCGATGAGGTATTGGATGAGTTTGAAGAGATACCGCAACAATATGTTTTTATCTTAGATGACAACATCGTTGGGTATAATACCGAGGCACGCGAAAGAGCAAAGGAGTTGTTTCGTGGGATCATAAAAAGGGGTATAAAAAAGACATGGATATCGCAGGCCAGCATCAACTTTGCCGATGATGAGGAAGTATTGCAGCTGGCAGCAGCATCAGGGTGCCGGATGATCTTCCTGGGAATTGAGACCGAAGGGATTGAACAGCTTCAGGAGGCAGGCAAAAAGCTGAACCTGAAACGTGGTGCAGATTCCTACAATGACACTTTTAAGGCCATCAGGCGCCATGGTATTGCAGTGATTGCAGGTTTTATCTTCGGATTTGATCATGACGATGAAGAAGCCATTAAACGCAGGGTAAAATATATCAGGAACTGTCAGGCTGATTCAATCCAGACAACATTGCTGACACCCCTTCCGGGGACCCGGCTCTTCAACAAATTCCGCGAAGAAGGACGTCTTCGTATGGATAACTTTCCAGAAGACTGGCAACGCTATGACTATGCTGACATGACTTTCAATCCCACACAGATGGATGGGGATGCATTTATGTACGTGATGGAAAAAGCTTTTACAAGGATTTACAGTCCGCTCCATATTATCCGTCGGTTCTTCCGCACACTGACCGGAACCCGTAACCTGATGACGGCCTTCTGGTCATATCGCAGTAACCACAACTACAGAAATATGGCTGCCTGCAGTTTTAAAAAGCTCTGACTATGAACCATGACCAGCGTAGAACATTGCTGCTCATTAACCCGGTAAGTCAGTTAAGAACAGGCTTTCTGATGAACAGGGCAACCAAATGTCAGCCACTCTCTTTAGGTATCATTGCCGGACTGACACCTCAGGAATGGAAGGTAAAAATCATCGATGAGAATTTCAGACAATTTAGGTACTATGAGGCTGATCTGGTTGGAATCACCAGCTTCACTGCAACGGCGACCCGTGCATATGAATTGGCAGGCATTTACCGGGCAAAGGGGATCCCCGTGGTAATGGGAGGAATCCATGCGACCATGGTACCCGATGAGGCCGGGCAATATTGTGATTCGGTGGTTATGGGAGAAGCTGAATCGATCTGGCAACAGGTGCTGGAGGATTTTGAATCAGGAAGCCTGAAGAAACAATACAGGGGAACCTTCACCGATCTGATTCATCAACCCCTCCCCCGGCGTGAATTGTTCCACCCGGGATATATCGCTGCTTCGATTCAGACCTCCAGAGGATGCCCGATGGATTGCTCATTCTGCAGCGTATCGGCCTTTAATGGACGACACTACCGGTTCCGCCCGATTAATGAAGTACTCGATGAGTTAGAACAAGTTTCCAACAATTATGTTTTTTTTGTCGACGATAACATTGTCGGGCACAACACATCTGCCCGGGAGAGAGCCAAAGAACTATTCACGGGTATCATTGAAAGAGGTATTAAGAAACACTGGATATCTCAGGCATCACTCAACTTTGCCGATGACGAGGAACTTCTGAAACTGGCAGCCAGGAGCGGTTGCAGCATGATCTTCCTTGGTGTTGAAACCGAAGGTATTGAACAATTGGCCGAAGCAGGCAAGAAACTCAACCTGCATATGGTTAAAGATGAAACCTACAATCAGGTTTTCAATCGGATCAGGAAGCATGGCATCGGTGTAATCGGTGGCTTTATTTTTGGATTTGACCACGATACCCCACAGAATTTGCTGAACCGGGCACGTTTCATTAGAAAGAGTCATGTAGATTCCATTCAGGTATCAGTACTCACACCACTACCAGGGACAAGGTTATTTGAAGAATTACGCGAAGCAGGACGCCTGACCCACACTAACCTTCCCGCTGATTGGGAACGTTATGACTACTATGAACCTGTTTTTAAACTCAACAATATGTCGGCCGAGACTTTTGACCATTACCGTAGCATGGCATGGAACAGTATTTTTTCATGGCCGCAGATGGTCAGCCGGTTATTCAGAACGCTTCTGTCCAACCGCAATCTAAAGAATACCTCTATTGTCTGGTTAAACTTATACCATTACCGCAGGATCTTCCTGTTGGGATGGAAACGACCGTACAATTAAACGAAAATCCCTTCTGGTATAACATCCGCTACGACTTGTCTGACAGAACTACAGATTAACTGAAATGCGCAGCAATAAAAAAAGCCACACTTCGTGTGGCTTCATTTTTATAATTGACCGTACTAAGTGTTTCTATTTATGTACTTTCTTAATAAACTCTTCAACTTCAGGCACACCACCCTGATAAACGAGGTAACCATTATAAGGTTCGCGTTCGGTTATTTCATCATTCACCGGGGTAAGCATCAGACGGTTTACTTCTGTGGGGTCTTCAGTCTGCCCAAGCACCCAGCTTAGTTTGATATAGGCCACCTCAGGCAGCATATTGCCAAGAGGAATAATGCCTTTGGCCATCATGTCGCGTCCGGTATCATACACAAACATGTGGGCGTAGCCCCATATTGTCTGTACTGTCATAAACATGTGTACTCCTTTGGCATGAGCACGTTCAATGGCAGGATAGAGTTCCTTGTTAACATGCCCGAGACCAGTACCAACAATGATGATTCCCTTGTACCCCATATCAACCATACCATCAATAATGTCGGGTTTCATGGCCGGGTAATAATACAGCATTGTAACGCTATCGCTGAAATATGGCTTAATCACAACATTGCGATCCTTCCGTCGGTGGTTATACTCCGTCTTGATGGGTGTTACCCCTTTACGGGTGACCATGGCCACAGGTGTGTCACCAATGGTGCGGAAAGTACTGCGGTAGGATGAATGCATCTTACGGACACGTGTCCCTTTGTGCAGCAGACCATATTCGTCACTGGTAGGGCCGAACATACAAATCATCACCTCGGCGATATCACCATGACCGGCAGCAGTCATTGCATGCATCAGGTTGAGTGCTGCATCAGAACTCGGACGGTCAGACGAACGCTGCGAACCCACCAGAACAATGGGCACAGGAGAATTCTGAACCATAAACGAAAGAGCAGCACCAGTATGTGACAGGGTATCAGTACCGTGTCCGATGACGATACCATCGATTCCTTTCTCAATCTCTTTACCGATGGCCTGAGCGAGTCCGATATACTGCCGGGGGCCCATGTTTTCACTGAAAACGGCAAACAGTTTTTCGGTTTCCAGGTTACAGATGTCGGCCAATTCAGGCACAGCCCCATAGAGTTCCCCGGGTGAGAAAGCAGGAATCACAGCACCCGTCCGGTAATCAAGTCTGGAGGCAATAGTTCCGCCTGTTCCGAGAAGTTTAACGCGGGGAAGGCCGGGTGTTACCGGGAATTGTTTTTCCGGAATCTTATAATTTGCTTTCTTATAACCAACCTCCTTCATCGAGGTAACGGTGTCGGTATCAATGCCTATGTTATAGCCCGTAATAATTTTCATCACGATGTGGTGATCATCATCGTTTTCGGAGCGTGGTAATACGGTACCACTAAAGTTTCCACGGGTGGTTTCAACTTCGGCCTGGCCCCATACCCTAACATTGTATTGTTTAAGGAGTTCGAGGGCATGGCCCTTATAACCCTGGAAAAAATCTTCGTTCATGGTGATTTGGTTTGTATAGGATGCGGTGTGATGTTTAACTTCTATATTTACCGGCAGTTACCATTTCAATGGTTTTCGCGATACGATCCTGCCGTGTGGAGTCCTTCCTGGCCTCATTAATCCAGTTAATAAATTCTTTGCAATGCGTATATGCCAGATTGGCAAACACATCCTGCAATCCGTTTGACTGAAGGGCATTGATCAGGTCATCGGGAACCACAAGTTCAGCCTGAGGTTTATGGCCTGTATGTGGCGTAACACCAGGGCGAAACCTTACAGAGGACCAGTCATCATCTATTGCCACCTGAGCAACAGGCCTGAGACCCAATTTGTAGACTACCTGCCAGCCATTATCACGATGCAGATCAGAAATAAGTGATGAGGTTTTTTTGGGGTAAGCTATCCAGAGAAGACCATCGGGTTCGATGGTACGCGTAAAGGAAGCAGCATAACTTGCCAACTCGGCTGAATTTACAGCAAAGAGAATTCCTGCCGGAAAGGAATGCCCGGGAACCGAGGAGGGCGTATCGATGCAAGTAATCTCCGGACCAAATGGCCTGATGTGTGCAGGTGCATTTACCACCAGTACCGCCATTTCCGGCATCACTTTCATCTTTGAAAATATAGCTTCCCAGTTAACCATGTCAGGCGATCAGCTTTTCAATTTCAGCATTCAGATCGGTCAGTGAAAGGTTTCCTGTAGCACCGGCCTGTAATTGTCCCATGATCCAGTTGGCCCTGTTGGGGCGTGTATCATGGAAGCAGATCTCGCTGAATTTCTTCATCAGGAAAGGAACCCGTCCGATAATCTCATCATGTGTCAGCCGCTTGAATTCGATAGTTGTAAGAACCGAATCAAAATCCATGCTGGGATGTTGATAAACCACTGGCATCATACGACGGGCTAAACGGGCTTCGAGTTTATTATTTCTTATATATTTCAGCATGTCATAAACGCGATCATAACTAAAATCAGTATTTGATTCATATTGCCCTTCGACCCGCTTAAGGGTATGCCCGATCAGTGTTCCCACGTAACGCGGAGTAAAGCTCAGATCGTTAATAATCCGTTCAATCAATCCGTAAAGATTCTTTTTGAATATAAATGTGTATGTATCTTCTGGGATTCCCCATTCTTTCATACGGTGATAACGGGTAATAACCTCCTCGGGTACTTCGGTTCGCAACCTTTGGATATAATCATCTTTAAGCGAAATGGGAGCTGAATCAGTATCAGGATACATCCGGTCAGCCCCGGGGAGAACACGTTCAAAGATGGTAGTACCATTTTCCAACGACTTACGCGTTTCACCAGGGACGCCGTCGAAGGCCATGAGACAGCGTTCCTCTATGGTCTCAAGAGCTGTGGGGACATCGTCCTCTGCGCTCCAGAAGATAAGCTGGGCGTCGTTTTCCCCGGCACCAAGTGCCTGGGAAATGCGGGCAAATTCATCGGCACTCACCACAGAAATGAGGTCTTCACTTGTAACAAGGTTAGGCTTCTCAATACAGGCAATAACCTTTAAACGATCCGAGAGTTCATTGGCAAAACACATTCCCGGCTGGGTGAAATGAGAAACCAATCCGCGGAAACCAGGCAGGTTCACAGCCACGATGCGATGCTTCAGATCACGGGCTCCTACCAGCGGTTCATAATCAAACTTATAATCGAAGAAATTGAGCCTCTTATGACTAATCTTCCAATCCTCCTTACGGGTACGCTGACGAAGTTTATCGCGAAGCAACAGCAATGACCATTGACGGAAGCACTCATTGTGTGTGAGCTCGGGAATCCAGCGGGTGTGCGCTACCCCTTTAATTTCAACGCGGAAACCTCCACGACAACTCACGTTTACGTCTTCCCGCCCTGCACCAATTCCTGTACGAACAAGCCCTGTGCTTCGATTCAGAAAACGAATGTAATCGCAGGCCTCCTTTACTTCGTCAGGATTCACCATGTCGGGGTATGTCACCGTCTCAATGAGTGGCATCCCGAGGCGGTCGGTTTTGTATGTACGGTAATGTCCGATATCACTGATCTCACGACATGAGTCTTCTTCGAGGCTCAACTGAATAAGTCTGACTTTTTTATGTTTCAATGGAATCTCACCTTCAACCCCGATGATGGCAGTACGCTGGAAACCGGTAGGAATGCTACCGTCTAAATACTGCTTGCGGGTGATGTGAACTTCGCCCACAATATTGAATTTCGAGAGCAACGAAATCCTGAGTGCAATATCCAGCGCCTGACGGTTCAGGGGGAATGGAGGAGTATCGTCAACTTCATAAGTACAGGTAGTGCGGTGCTTTACCCTGTAAATAATATTCTTGCGAGTCTTAAACTCCATAAGGGCCGTGCCATCATATTCACCCAACTCACTAAGCGTAGGGCGCATGTGGCGTATTAATTCCGCATCGAAATCGTCGTGGGCATGAAAGATACCCGCCGGACAATTACAGAAAAGCTTCTTTTGGGTGAGAAGTTGCTGATGAACTTCAAGCCCCGACATGAAACCTATCCGGTCGTAATCGGCCTGGTTCGCTTGTTGACGGGGAATGTATCCGGCCTGACGGAGTGTTTCTTCGTAATTGGCCCGGGCGTCGATTGGCTTTGACTTCAATCCGTTACGATTTTGATCTTCAGCCTGATTTCGCTGCTTGCTCATATTGATTGGTGATTTAACATAGCCTTAATATCGTCGCCAAAAGTATGGATTTTTTTGGTTACTCTCATCAGGCTGCACGGGATTTCAACGGCGGAAGCCCGGAATATCCTGACTTGTACGATAAGTCAAGTTATGCTGATCAGCAAAAATAGTTGGCTAACTTTGTGTTTCGAAACTCAACCTCATGATTGAAACGCTTCGCCTCATTATTCTGCCGCTTAACTACAGCCAATTAATTAAATACCTGAGTTGCGATGGTTCTCTCGAAGAAGAACTTAAACTAAACCGATCGCAAGGCAGCATTTCGCCTGATCTCTCAGATGCACTAACGCTGAATATCCTCCCTGCCATGGAGGCACCCGGGACCAATGATCTGTATTATACATTGTGGACCATTATTGATAAACGAAAAAAAATCATGGTGGGCGACCTGTGTTTCATGGGACCTCCAACGCCGGAGGGAGAAATTGTGCTTGGTTATGGCACCTATGAAAATTACCGTAATCAGGGTTACATGTTTGAAGCGATAGGAGCAATAACGAATTGGGCACTCTCTCAGGAAGCTATAACTACCGTACTGGCAGAAACAGAACCGGCTAATTCGGCATCATGGCACTTATTGCAAAAAAACGGATTCAAAAAGGTGGAAACACCGGGCGAGTTTCTGCTATGGCGATACGATAAAAACTAAATTTTGGAAGATGCTTAACTCTTTGATTTTTTACAAAAAATGATTAGCGACAACGATTTCCAGAACGACCTATACCCTTGGCTGGCTTATGTCCTGATGCTGAATTCTAATATGCGGAACAGTTAACAGTTAAAAAAAGCCGGGGCTTTCTCTTCTCAGAGATTCCCCGGCTCGTAGCAAAGTTTAAATGTAACCAAAAACTGACGTAGTCAGTGTACCTTATGTAGATTGCAGCCTGTTATTTACGAAGCAACCAATTACTAAGTCTTTTAATTTTAACAGGAAGTTTGCGTTTCACCCAAATTTTAAACGTGTGGCCGATGAGGTACATCGCTGGCACAAAGATGAGGGTAAGGAAAGTAGCAAAGCTTAATCCAAAGATAATGGTCCATGCGAGCGGGCCCCAGAAAGACACGTTATCACCACCAAAATGAATATGTGGGTTAAGATCTGTGAAAAGGGTAATGAAATTGATGTTCATACCGACGGCCAATGGTACCAGCCCGAGCATTGTAGCCATGGCGGTCAGGATTACGGGCGTGGTACGGGTTTTTCCTGCGGCAACAATAGCAGCTTTCGTCTTCATGCCACGAGCTTTAAGAACATCTGTAAACTCGACAATCAGAATACCATTTCGAACGACGATACCAGCGAGTGCAACCACTCCCAGCCCTGTCATCAGTATCACGATATCCATATCGAAGATCACTACGCCAAGCAGTACACCAATGACACTAAACACTACCTCACTAAGAATAATGATGGTTTTGCTGATAGAATTAAACTGTGTAATCAGGATAAAGAAGATCATCATCACGGCGATGAGCATGGCCTTCAATAGGAACATGGACGTTTCAGCCTGATCTTCCTGCTCACCGGTAAGTGTAATGGTTACCCCTTCATTTACGGGGAAATCGGCGGCATACTTCTTCACCTGAGCTACTATTTCATTGGCAGTATATCCGTTCAGCACATTTGAGTATAGCGTAATCACCCGCTTAAGGTCTTTACGGTTGATACCTCCATAACTTGATCCGTATTTTATATGCGCAACGGTCGATAAAGGAATGGACCGAAGCACGCCAGAGTTCATATCCCGATAGGTAATCCGGAGGTTCATCAGGCTATTGATGTTGTCACGCACGTCTTTCGAGTAACGGAGCTGAATGGGGTATTCATCCTCATCTTCCTTAAATTTCGACACTTCCTTACCAAATACGGCAGTACGAATTTCCAATCCAATCTGTCCTGTGGAAATACCTTCACGCATGGCACGTTCGCGGTCAACTTCAATGAATACTTCAGGCTTGGAAAGCTCAAAATCGCTCTTCAGCTCTTCAATACCAGGCACCTGCACAGAATCAAGAAAAGCCTGGAACCTTGAAGCATCCTGAATAAGCTGATCGAGATTTTCACCGCTAATCTCAATATTTACCGGCTTACCGGTAGGAGGACCATTCGAGTTTTTGTCAACAGTTATTTCGGCACCAGGAACCCCCTTCACTGCATCACGAATGCGGTTAAGATATACCTGGGTACTGACACCTGTTGAACGATATTTATATTCAACAAAGTTGACGGTTACCTTACCACGGTTGAAAGCATTGGCCTGACTGAAGCTGTCTTCCTCGCCGGCACCAACGGTAACATTGGCAATCATTGATTCAACATCAGGGTTATCCTTACCCAAAACATCAGTTACCCGTTGTTCGATAACACGTGTTACGCTGTCAGTTACCACCTGATCAGTCCCTTCCGGCATCTTGATGTAAACAAGCACGCTGTTAGGTTCATTGTCAGGAAAGAACAACACCTTAGGATTACGCACCCCGACAAGGAAGAAGGTTAAAAAGAAGAGGGCAACCATGCCGACAAGCATGTAATAGGGTTTACGGCCACTGATAAAGAACCGAACCTGCTTTTCATAGATGTTCATAATCCACGGCCATGTTACATGCTGGAAGGTATGAATTACCGGAGCAACTGCCAGGCGGAAGAAAGCAACCACCACAATAAAGATTGCCAGCACATTGCCAAGCGTAGTTGCACCACTAAGGTAAGCTACAGCAGCAATAACGGCCAAGACCAACCCCCAAATGATCATTTTACGTTTCACTCCTTTTTCATGATCGGGCCGATCTACATCGTACTCATGTTTCATGAACGATACGGCAAATACCGGATTAATAACATAGGCAACAAACAGTGAAGCAAACAGCGAGAGAATCAAAGTAACAGGCATGTAATACATAAATTCACCCACAATTCCAGGCCAGAAAGCTAATGGAATAAAGGGAGCAAGGGTCGTAAGGGTTCCCGACAGAATGGGGAGGAACACTTCCCCTGCAGCCTGCTTAGCCGCCAGTTTTATATCCGGTTGATGCCGATGGATACGATGTGTATTTTCGACAACCACGATGGCATCATCAACGACAATCCCGAGGGCAAAGATGAAACCGAACATCACGATCATATTCATTGAAAAGCCCAGACCAGGGATAACCAAATAAGCCACAGCCATTGAGAGTGGTACAGCCATTCCAACAAAGAAGGCATTGGAAAAGCCCATAAAAAACATCAGGACCAAAGTAACCAGAATAAACCCTATGATAATGGTATTATTCAGTTCCTCGAGGGTATTACGGGTAAATCGCGACTGGTCCCCGGTAATTGTAATAGTAAGGTCACTGGGAAAAGCCTTCCCGAGAAGTTCTTCATCAAAAATCTTCTTGATCTTATCAGAAGCATCAATCAGGTTCTCACCCGACTTCTTAATAATGTTCAGCGTGATAACATTCTGGCCGTTCACACGCGAAAAGCTCTCCTTTTCCAGGAAATCATCTTTAATAGAGGCGATATCTTTAAGATAAACCAAGGCACCGCTTGATGAATGAACAATTATGTTTTCCAATTCATCAGCTTTCATGAATTGTCCCTTTACACGGATGTTACGTTTCATGCCATACTGAGGGACGCTACCACCTGAAATGGTCAGGTTCTCAGAAGCGACAGCACGCTCAATATCAGAAAAGGTCACCTTGGCGGCCTGCATCTTATACATATCTGCATTGATCTGTATCTCACGTTCCAGTGCCCCAACGATATCCACCCGTGTAATTTCCTTGAGAGATTCTATCCGATCCTGCGCTTTTTCAGCATATTTCTTCAGACGTTCGAGGTCATAATTGCCCGAAATGTTGATGAACATAATCGGAAACTCGGCCAGATTGATGTCAGCAATTTGTGGCTGGTCGGGAAGATCATTGGGGAGATCGGGCTTCGACTTGTCAACAGCATCACGCACACGCTGTTTGGCTTCTGCCAGATCAATTTCCGTAGTAAACTCCACTACAATCGTCGAGAAGTCCTGTACCGAGGTGCTCGAGATTTTTTTAACATCCGAGATACTCTTCAACTGCTTTTCGATGGGTCGTGTCACCAAATTCTCCATATCCTCTGGTGAAGTTCCGGGATAAGGGGTATTCACCATTATATAAGGGATAATGACTTCGGGGAACTGCTCTTTGGGTATTGACATGTAATTAAGATAACCCACCACAGAAATAAAGAGCGCCAGCACGTACACACTGGTCTTATTGTCAATAGCCCAGCTTGTTGCGAAGAATTCTTTAAAATTATTTTTCTTAGACATTTTGAAAATCTTAACGAATTAGAACTTCAGCCATTCACCATCCTTCAGGCCCTGGAAACCGGTGGTAACCACACGGTCACCACTACTGAGGCCATGAGTAATTTCCACCAGTCCATTATAAGCCTCTCCTGTACGTACCATCCTGCGTTCGGCAGTAACCTGTCCTTTTTTTACAGATGCAAGCCAGACAAAGTCACCGTCAAGCGCTTTCTGAATAACATTCACAGGGACAACAAATGCCGAATCATTACTGTAATCGTTTATCTTCATGGTAGCAATCATATTTGCCCTGAGCTCATATTTATTATTGCTGATCCAGCATTCAGCCCTGAAGGTCCTGTTAACAGGGTCAATGAACTTACTCGAGAATGATAGTTTGGTCTCAATCTCTTCCTTAAAATCCGGGAAAGCGATACGAGTTTCATTACCGACCCTCACCTTGGCGGCATAGGATTCGCCCAGATCGGCCACGATTTTGGCCTTTGCCATGTTCACAATACGAATCGAAGAACCAGGGGTTCCAGGTGATACCATCTGACCCAGTTTCACAGGTAGCTCTTCAATAGTACCATTGATAGGAGCAACGATGCGCGACATATCGATTTGCTCATTGAGCGTAGCGATGTTCTGCTCAAGGGCCTCCTTGTTATTCTTAGCCTGAAGGTATTGAATCTCAGAACCGATCTTCTTTTCCCATAAGTATTTCTGTTTTAAAAACACAGTTTTGGCAAATTCATATTGTGTCTTTACCTGTTGAAGAGACTGATGTAGTACCTTCACATCAAGATCAACCAAAACCTGACCTTTGCGAACCACATCGCCTTCTTTGACATGAATGGCGGTTACCTGTCCCGGGGTCTGTGAACTGACTGAAATATTGTCTTCTCCGTCAACTTTTCCCTGTATCTCGATGTAATGTTTGAAAAGCTGAGGCTGCATCTCTGTTACCCTTACATCAATAGTCTTCATTTTAAGAGAATCCGGATTGATTTTGAGTTCTGACTCTAGCTGTTCAATCTTTGTGTTAAGTTCGTTACGCTGAGCTACAAGTTTTTCCAACTCGGCCTTTTTATCAGTGCTGCAGGCAGCAAGCAGCAAAACAACGGCTATGAATAAGAAGTTTCTTTTCATCTTAGAATATGTTATTGTTATTTAATTTCTTTGTTTAGTATTTTCTCGAGTTTTGCTTTCGACTGTACTACATTGAATACTGACTGGTAGTAGTTGGAAAGCGAAGAGAGGTATTGATTCTGGGTATTCATCAGATCGAGGCTGGCTGCAACACCCTGACGGTATTTTTCAAGTGTCCGGTTGTATATATCCCGGCTAAGTTCCATGCTTAGCTTCTGATTTTTGAAGGTTTCATTTTGCGACAACAGATCATACTGTGCCTGTGAGGCAGCCAGCTTTAAACTTTCGCTAACATAATCACGGTTATTACGTGCCTGCTCAAGTGCCATTTTCTTCTGGCTTAACCTGGCCAACCGGGAGCCGCTGGTAAATATGGGCATGGTAGCCTGAATGGCCAGCACATTTTTCGGTGAAAAGTCAAATTCAGGTGTTTTGGCTTTCTCGTTATGTACGAACGCGGCAGAAACCGTTGGAAGAAACTCCCATTTCTCACGTTTATAGTCGAGACGAGCCAATTGTTCAGCAGTCCCCACCAATTGGTATTCAGGTGAATTATTAAGAATGAATTGCTCTGCGACTAAAGGCTCTATATTAAGTGAGGCAATAACACCCGGCAGGCTATCGGTAAGGCTGATCCTGACAGAATCAGGGGTCCCCATTTGAACCTGCATCAGGTTATAAGCTACCAGTATACTCCGTTCTAATGAACTGAGAGAATTGCGCAGGTTATTTGCAGTAACCCTGAGTTGGTCAACATCAGTTTTCTCAACAAATCCCTGACCATACATCTCATCGATTTCATACAGAGTTTTTTCAACAACGCTGAGATTGTCCTTCAAAATGGCTCTGCTTTCCTCACCTACCAGAATCATACAATAGGTGGTGGTGACAGATTCGATTACATCATTTTTTGATTTCTGAAGCGTTTGGTTGCTAAGCTGGGCATAGACACGTGAGGCCTGTAATCCTACAATATAACTGCCACTGAACAGCAGTTGCGAGAAGGTGATATCAAGTGTGGTGTTCTCCTTTACTCCCAAAGGCATTGCAGGGCCCATGGCATAGGCATTCAGAATATCGTCTTTCGTCAGATTCCCGGTAGCAGGGAGCAGGGTTGGATCAAAGGACATCCCAAAACTGACCATCGGAACTTTAAATATGTTTTGATATTGTCCTTTAGCTGTTACCTGCGGAAGTCCGATAGCTGTTGTTTCCCATATTTTCTTCTGTGCGATTTTTACATCGAGCATTGCATTGCGGATGCTTGTGTTGTTTTCGAGTGCATACCGCTGAGCCTGTTCCAGTGAAAATTGCTTTGCCTGCTGACCTTTTGATGAAAGAGCAGCTAACATCAGCACTGCCAGAACGGTAAGGCCAAAGGAATGCCTTTTTGTGTTGTGTTGTGTTTTCATTTAATTAAACGAACTGAAATTTATAGTTGAAAATCGAGTGAGTCTCTTTTACTTTCAAAGTAGTCAAGCCCCTGTCGGTTGGCAATGGCCCTAATGTGGTTTTCAAACATTACTTCAAAGACCATAGCAAAAGTGAGATGGCTTTTGGCAAGAAAATCCGCCTGATGCATTGATACCAAATTATTTACATAAATCTGAGAGATAAGTTCGGGATTTAAATTCTCACGGTAGATTCCTTCGTTGATGCCCTGAAGAATGTTATCCTTGATTTTCCGATGAATCAAATCACGCTTCATTTCAATGAAATTATTGAATAAAACCGGGTAATACTTCATCATGTCAAAGGTGATCACCGGATTAAAGCGAAGCATCTCCTTACTTACAAACTTAGAAGCCTCGAGCAAAATATCTATGGCATTCAGGTCCTTTGGACAAACACGATCGTAGAATTCCTGGGTCTCACTTTGCGAGTGTTCAAAAATTTTACTAATCAAATCCTCCTTACTATCAACGTACTGATAAAGTGTCTTCTTTGAGATAGCCAGCTTGCGACTGATATCATCCATCGAAAGACTGCGAAGGCCATATTCAAGGAAAAGACCTTTTGCCTGCGTCAGAATTTCAAAAAATTTATCGTCTCTGGCAGTACTCATAAAGCAAAATCAATTTCATTTTTCCTGTTCTCGAAAAATACCAGTCCTTCAGGGGTGGCCACCGAACGAACAAAATTCTCGAACATGACTTCAAAGAGCATGGGAAAAGAAAACCTTTCAGGAGGAAAATATTCGGGGTTGTGCAGATCGAGCAGACGGCTGATATACAAACGCGCTACAAGTTCAACACTTAAGTCACTGCGATACATCCCCTGACGGATACCCTTCTCCAGATTAATCTTGATTTTTTCGAAAATATACTGGCTCCGTTCTTCAACATGATTCCTGTATATTGCCGGGTAATATTTCTGTAAATCAAACGTCACCGAGGGAGTTACAAGTGTAAACCTCTTGCAAACCTCACGGCTGACAATAAACAAAATGTCAATTGCATTGGTGTCACAAAAATCATTCTCAACAAAGATGCTTTGAAAACTCTCGCGCTCATAAAACAGCAGTGATTCCACAAGATCCCTCTTGGTCTTTGAGTATTTCAACAACGTCGACCTGTTTATTCCCAGCTTAATACAAAGCTCATCAACCGAAAGGCTTCTGAGCGACACTTGTTTCGACAGGTTTCTGGCCCGCTCCAGGATTGATTTGAATTCTTCTTCCATCAGTTTTTTCTTTATTTCAATGCTTTCAAAAATTTGAAGCGCCAAAGATACAAATAAGAAACGATTTACACTTAAAATGTTTCCTACGTTCAAAAAAAGATTTCGTGTAAATCTGAATGATTCATCAGACGAATGGTTATTTGTCTTGTTACAAGAAAATTAAAAAAAATATTAACTAACTGATATAAAAGTTATTACATTAAATTACAAAAAACAGCACCACGTTTACATGTGACAGCACCTGATCTGCTGATTTCTATCCCACATTTTATAGGCAATAAACTTCACTTACTGCCAAAGGGCTATCTTTGCAAAAAATACTAAATGGACAAAAAGAAGGTTGCAGTTGGATTATCGGGTGGTGTCGATTCAAGTGTAGCCGCATACCTACTCAAAGAGCAGGGTTATGATGTGATCGGTATATTCATGATTAACTGGCACGACACTACCGGATTGCTGGAGGGAGACTGTCCGGCACATGACGATCGGCTAATTGCTGAAATGGTTGCCCATAACCTCGACATACCTTTCTATGTTCGCGACTTCAGCGCAGAATATAGCCAAAGGGTGGTTGACTACATGTTTAGCGAATATGAAAAAGGCAGAACACCCAATCCTGATGTGCTGTGCAACCGTGAAATCAAGTTTGATCCGTTTATTTCCGCCGCCCTTGAGCTAGGTTGCGACTTCTTCGCAACAGGCCACTACTGCCGTAAAGAAACAATCATGATAGACGGGCTGCCCGTTCAACGATTACTGGCCGGTGCAGACACCAACAAGGACCAGAGCTACTTCCTTTGCCAGCTATCACAGACACAGCTCGAAAAAGTATTGTTCCCTGTTGGACATCTTTTAAAACCCGAAGTCAGAAGAATTGCTTCTGAAATAAAGCTGCCGACCGCTGATCGAAAGGATTCGCAAGGCATCTGTTTCGTAGGCAGGGTCAGTTTGCCAGAATTTCTGCAACAAAAGCTCAAAAGTAAAGAAGGCGATATTATAGAAATTGACAAGCAGTTTCCCTACCCACAACTACCTGCCATTACAGATAAAGAACCTGATGAAGAAACACTGAACCGTCTGTCTCATCCATATATATACAACCCATCTGACGGCAAGCTGACAGGACGACATCCCGGAGCTCATTACTATACCATCGGACAACGAAAAGGATTAAATGTTGGTGGCAAAAAGGAACCCTTGTTTGTTCTGGCCACCGACGTTGACAACAATATCATCTATGCAGGGCAGGGGCAGGATCATGCCGGACTATACCGCAAAGCCCTTTTTATTCACACCGGAGAAATTCATTGGATCAGAGATGATCTGAAAGCCCAACCCGGCATCAACCGACGCTACATGGTACGCATACGGTATAGGCAACCTTTGCAATCATGTTCCGTACATTTCGTTGAAAACGGCCTCTATATGTTGTTCGACAATCCTCAGCGTGGAATTACACCAGGACAGTTTGCTGCATGGTATGACGGGGAAGAACTCATTGGCTCGGGGGTGATTGCGGAATAGCATCTCCAGTACAGAAAAGGGGAACCCTCCGTTTACCTCATGATGGTTGCAAAGTGCGTAATTTATTGTATCTTTGTATTCTAACCCTTTTAAACAAGAAAACATGAAGAACACCAGGATCTATGCACTAATTCTTTCTATTTTGATAATCAGTCTCGGAGGACTATTTTCAGGCTGTAGTGATGACAAAGACGACCCGACGCCCGTAGTTGTCGAATATGCCGGGAACTGGAAAGGAGTTACAGCGCAGGATTCAACCATTACATTTGCGGTTGGGAACGTTGGAAATAATCCCTGGATTACCGCGTACAAGTATTCTGTCGGAATAGTAGACGGAGGAACCTCATGGACTTCAGAAGGTAATGAAAGCAGCACCGATGGAATAGCACAAGTGATCAGCGGTAGTTTTTACAAAAACATCTCCCAGTTGAAAAGCGATAATGAGGCCTACATAGAGGGCACCTTTACGTCTAAAACATCCTTATCGGGCAAAATTCACTTACAGAGTCCAATTACCCAGCAGTGGATCGACATGACCTATACCGCAACGTTAGTTCAATAGAAGAGGAATGAGGTGCCTTACACCACCTCATTGCGGTGTGAGTCGAGCTTGATGAAGATAAACAGAAGAATTGTAAACGACCATAACGATGACCCCCCATAGCTGAAGAATGGCAGCGGAATCCCGACAACCGGCAATAGCCCGATGGCCATACCCACGTTAATTGCCAGATGAAAAAAGAGGATTGAAGCCACCCCATAGCCATAGATTCTGGCAAATGCTGTTCGTTGTCGCTCTGCTTGCAGGATGATCCGGATGAGCAGCGCCAGAAACAACCCGAGGACCACAGTACTGCCAACAAATCCCCACTCCTCACCTACAGTACAAAAGATAAAATCGGTACTCTGCTCAGGTACATAATTGTACTTGGTCTGAGTTCCGTTTAGGTATCCCTTTCCAACGATACCACCACTGCCGATGGCAATCAGCGATTGATGAACATTATACCCGGCTCCTTTCAGGTCGGTTTCTTTTCCAAGCAACACATTGATACGTTCCTTCTGGTGAGGTTCGAGTACCTTATGAAACGTGTAATCAACACTGAACACGAAGGCAGCAGAAATCAGAAAGATACCTATAAGAGGCACCCAGGGCCGGCGTCCCCGTTGCCATCGCCAGGCAATCAAAGCCAGTATTACAGCCGCTGAGCCTATCACAATCCATTGATTTACCAATAGGCTCATCACGAAAAGCACCGCAGCAACAAAGCCGGCAACAAGAAATCCTCCGCTTAAACCCTCACGAAACAACACCAGAATAAACGTGGCATAAACGATAGCAGAACCTGTATCATTCTGGGCGAGAATTAATATAGGAGGGATTCCCAGTATTATAGCCACAACCACCTTTGTTGAAAGCGTCTGTATATTCACATGGGTACGTCCAAGATAAGCCGCCAGTGCAAGGTTGGTGGCAAACTTCGCCAGTTCGGCCGGCTGAAGCCTGAATGATCCTATTTCAATCCATGACTTTGAACCAGCGACTTCACGGCCAACACCAAGAACCAAAACCAATAAAAGAATGATCCCAACATAGATCACATACGAGAAACTTGAAAAGAACCTTGCCTCGGTCATCATAATCAGAAAAATCAGCAAGGCCGAAGTACCAATCCACAGTGCTTGTTTTCCGTAATTTGTACTCAGGTCAAAAATACTGCTATGTGTGTCATCGTATACCGCTGCATAGATGTTGAGCCAACCCATCAGAACCAGCAGGATATAAATGACGATCATCACTTTGTCGGCATTCTGGAAAACATTCTTCCGCTCTCTCATGGCCCAATAAGGTTTGAATTTATCATATGCTCTTCCACATCAAGCCGTTTCACTCTACCCTTGATGTACTTCTCCATCAACAATGAAGCGATTGGACCTGCCCAGGTAGCACCAAAACCCGCATTTTCAACCACAACACAGATGGCGATCTTCGGGTTGTCCTTTGGCGCAAATGCCAGAAACAGCGAATGGTCCTTGCCATGCGGATTCTGTACAGTTCCTGTTTTACCGCATGAAGAAATGCTGTCGATCTTCCAATACCGGGCAGTGCCATGAGATGCTTCAAATACATTATTCATCCCTTCTATGATAGGAAGAAAATATTCATCGGCCACGGCTGTCTTCTTTTTCTCAAACCCAATGTCGTGATCCCCTGCCCGCTTCACCACGTGCGGAGGGATGTAGTAACCCCGGTTGGCGATCGTGGCTGAAAGATTAGCAAGCTGAAGAGGGGTAACCAGAATTTCACCCTGGCCAATACTCAGGGACCGAATGGTCAATGACCGCCACCCATTTCTACCGAAATACTTATCATAGTATGCGTCCTTAGGAATATTCCCATTTGCCTGATTGAGCAAATCGGGGCTGATGGGTGATCCAAAGCCGAAACTTAGAACGATACGGCGCCATTCGTTATATCCTTTGCGGGTATTTGTATACCCGAAACGATCGACAGAAGTCCTGAAAACATTCCAAAAATAGGGATTACAACTCTGTTCAATAGCACCAATCAGATCCAAAGGTGTAGCATGACTATGCGTACAGGCAATTGGAGAACTAGCCTTTCCATTGCAACCAAACCGACTGTTAACAGTGATAGTTCCTTCCTCCAGACCAGTAAGCCCAACAACAAGCTTAAAGGTTGAACCAGGTGGATATTGAGCCTGCAAAGCACGATTAAACAAGGGTTTTTGAGGATCCTGACTCAACATGGCAAAGTTCTTTGTTCGCTGCCTGCCAATCAGCAGATTCGGATCATAACCGGGAGCAGTAACCATCACAAGAATTTCCCCGGTGGAGGGTTCAATGGCAACTACACTGCCCCGCTTACCCTGCATCAACTTTTCAGCATACAATTGCAACTGAAGATCGAGCGTCGATATCAGGTCTTCCCCCTGCACCTGTGGAACATCATACTGACCCTCTTCAAAACGACCCTTTTCACGGTTAAACACATCAACCATAACAATCCGCATCCCTTTAACTCCCCGCAGTTCCTTTTCATACGACTTTTCAATCCCGCTCTTACCGACGTAGTCGCCGCTGATGTAGTATGGATCTTTATCAATATCATTCTGATTCACCTCGCCCACATAACCAAGTACACTGGCAGCTATCGGGTAGGGGTATTTCCTTAAAGTTCGTGGCTGGACAAAAAAGCCCGGAAATCGATAGAGCTTCTCCTGCAGGTATCCGTAAGATTCCTTGCTTATCTGCTCAAGAAAAATGGAAGCCTTATACATGGAATATTTTCTCGCCTTTGTAAGCCGATGCTTGAACAACTGTGGATCGAGATCAAGCAGCCTGCACAATTCAAGTGTATCCGGATTCTTTACCTGCCGCGGAATCACCATCAGATCATAAGCCGGCTCATTGGTCACAAGTTTATCTCCATGACGATCGTATATAATGCCTCTTGGTGGATATTGTACAAGCGATCGGCGTACATTGCTCTCCGATAAAAGCCGGTAATTGTCACTCAAAACCTGGATGTAAAAAAGCTTCACTAAAAAAATGACCACCGTTACCACCATGATGGCGATGATAACATACTGTCGTTGAGCAAAAAAAGCACGTCGGGTCATATCTCGGTTTCTACCCGCAAAAATAGGATAAAACAACTTGATTTTAGATTAAAAATAACAATCCATTCTTGAAAAATGAGTTGCCTGTCCTCTTTCTCTCCGGCTTTTCCTTTAACACGGCTATTCACTTCAGCAACCACCAACTCCTGATTTACAGTGATTTTATAAATCTGAACTTTACAACAACGACAAAAATAATAAGTAACGCACTGATTCAACGAATATTACTAAAAAAATAATAAAATTACAACGAACCAAATGGCGAATTCTACAATTATGTCTCTATATTTGCATGAAATCAATCAACCATGAACCCTTCAAAAGGATGTATTCTTTGTGGCGATGAGTTGGTTTACACGAACGACTTGTCCGGATTAAACTGCCACTTCTGTGGAAAGGATGCTGTTAACCAGCAATCATGCGTCAACGGGCATTATATATGCCCGTCCTGCGAAAAAGCACCGGTGGAAGAACTTACCATGACCTATTGTCTAACAACAGCTTCCACCGACCCAATTGCAATCGCCATGGATCTCATGAATCATCCCCATTTCAGTCTTCATGGTGCCGAACATCATTTTCTTGTACCAGCAGCCCTGCTTACCGCCTTCTACAACTTTAAAGGTCAGCCCGGAATGAAAAAGACAGCACTCGATGCCGCCTACGAGCGTTCTAAAGGAATTCCCTACGGGTTCTGCGCCATGAATGGTACCTGTGGTGCCGCAGTGGGAACAGGAACTTTTATCAGCATCATCACTACCGCATCACCCCTCTCAGGAAAAGAATGGCAACTCAGCAACATGATGACCGCCAGGTCACTCGATCGAATTGCCCGCTCCGGAGGACCCCGCTGTTGTAAACGCGACAGCTTCATCGCCTTTGTCACCGCGGTTGAATTTATGGACGAATTACTGGGGGTCAGACTCACCAATTCCACCCGCATCAACTGTCCTTTTCACGCTTCTAACAGGGAATGCTCCCGTGAGGAATGTATATTCTATCCCGATAAAAAAGGGGAATAACACCCGTGAATACTCCAACTCCTGTCGCTATATTATTCTTTTCTTTCGAAATCCATCGCCTGTCAGGAATCAGGATATTGGCTACCAACCAGGATCAACCGAAAACTCCTGATCAACCGAGCAGTCATTGCCAGAACTTTTCTTAGGTTTGCAGCATAATTTCACCCCCCAAACCCACGTTGAATGTCCATGAAAAAAAATATCACACTTTGCCTGCTGGCTTTAATCATCTTTGTCACCGGATCACCGTCATTTGCACAACAAAAAAATCAGACCTTCCTTAGCCTGAATGTTGGAGCCGGCTTCCCTACAGGTAACTTCAAACAAAACAGCAAGACCGGTTTCGGTGGACTGGCCGATGCCCGGTATTTCGTTGCCAAACGACTGGCGCTGGGCGGAACCATCGGTTATTTCTCCTTTAAAGGAATACCTCAGACAGGAGACCCAACTGACCTTGATTTCCGATATAACTTTATCCCAATCATGGGTAATGTCAGCTACTATCTCGGCGATGGAAGATTCATTGCAGGCTTCGGTACCGGTATTGGGTTCTGTCGGTTTGATACCAAAATCCTGAATTATGAATCCATCTCAACAGCCGGCTTCAAATCGTGTGTGATGCCCCATGTTCACGGGCTCATCCTGATCAACCAAAAATTCAGCATCTCACTCATGACATCCTATATAGCTGTTTTTGGAGCTCAGGTAGATGTAGGCTTCTTCACAGCAATGGGTGGTGTGACATTCAAGCTTTAAAATTGTTGAATTATAAATGGTTCAACGTTCACAGCTCATAATCCTGGCGTTATAATACCAGACTACAACATTGAACATTTCTGACAACCAATACCCAAATCCAATGTACTTTTATATTGATCCAATGTGCCGAAAGAAATTAGCCGGAAGTATGTTTATTTGAGCTGTCTCAACCAATGTATCCTGATACCAGATAACTGATAACCGACACCTTTATCACTATCCATATTTCTTAATCATTAAAATCGTCCAACATGGCCATCCCTACTACCAGAGCGAAAGACAAAGGACAAATCGCAATTAACCAGAAGAAATGCACCGGATGTGGTTTATGTGTTTCGGTGTGCAAAGACTTTAGCCTCGTCATCAAAGATGGCTTAGCAACAACTTCCGAGACTGAGGTATTCGGATGCATCGGATGCGGGCACTGTATGGCCATCTGTCCCACAGGAGCTATTACCATCAATGGCAGGGAAATATCACCTGACGATTTATTCACCCTGCCTTCTGCCAGTGAAGCCGCTCATTACGAAAACCTCCTTGCCTTACTGCAACGACGCCGCAGTATCAGGGAATATACCACCGAACCTGTTGACCCTTCACTCACCGACAGAATACTGAAAGCCGCTGCCACCGCTCCCATGGGACTTCCTCCATCCGATGTCCATGTCATGATACTCGACACTCCTCAGAAAGTACGCCAATTCGCTGCTGATTTCTGCCAGTACCTCGAAACGATGAAATGGATTGCCTCGCGATGGTTTCTGGCACTAATGAGACCATTCTGGAGCAAATCGAATGATGAACTCTTTAAAAAATTCGTGCGGCCTCTCATCAGCATCTACACTGAAGGGATGAAAAAAGGTGACAACCTCGTGTTGTATGACGCCCCCTTAGCCATGTATTTCTACGGATCACCCTATGCCGATCCGGCCGACCCATTGATCGCGGCAACTTATGCCATGCTCGCAGCTGAATCGCTTGGACTGGGAACCTGCATGCTGGGCGCAGTCCATCCAATGATTCAAAATGGCAGGAAAGCAGCATCCTTCCGGAAAAAATACAACATCCGTTACACCAGCCGCGAAGGAGTTTTTGTGATCTTCGGGCATCCCGCTGTGAAGTACAGCAAAGGAGTTAACAGATCATTTGCCGCGGTAGATTTTTATAAGGAACAAAATAAATAGAAGGCATTTCTTCTCTTTGCTTTTTAAATCAATTTATTTCCTGTGATTTATTGCAATTCCTCATAACCAATATTTCATGAATTTTTAGCCCTCCTACTGATGAACAATTCAACGATCTGCAGCAGCCTCGGCCCTTGCGGCCTCTATTGTGGCCAATGCTTTGCCAATGAAAACGGAGCTATAAGACTTCATGCACTGGCCTTACAAAAAGCACTGGGTGAATTTGACAATTATGCCCGTCGATTTACGACGCTATTAAACGATCCCCGCTTTGAAAACTATCCTGCTTTCAAAGAAGTACTCGATCTGCTGACGGAAGGCAAATGCATGGGCTGTCGTTTCCAGTCCTGCAAATTGTTTGAGCAATGCGGGGTTAAGGAATGCGCACGTCAGAAAATGGTTGACTTCTGCTTTCAATGCAAAGAATTCCCTTGCGAAGATCATGGCTTTGATGAAAATCTTGCAGGCCGCTGGCTTGCCATCAACAAACGGATAGGCACCATCGGGTTACAAAACTACTTTGATGAAATAAAAGACAATCCAAGGTATTAAACAACAGGACTGTGGTACACATGTAACCTAAATATGCCGGCTTCGTGTGACTGCCAAACTTTACTTACCTTTGCCTCTCCAACAGGTATCCTATACCTGAATTATTTTACCGGCTAATTCAATATGCATGAAATATAAATCATTCCTCTCGCTAAAAAGTATTTTCATCCTCACCACATTGGTGTTCATTACAATTACCAATGACATCAGTGCCCAAAAAGTCCGGGTGGCTACTATTGGCTTCTACAACCTTGAAAACCTTTTCGACACTATCAATCAAGCCGATGTTAACGATGACGAGTTTACCCCCACAGGTGCCAATCAATACACCCCCGAACGTTACCTTCATAAAATCAGTCAACTTTCGGATGTAATCTCACAAATCGGACGTGATGTCGATCCTAAAGGTCTGATGTTGCTCGGCGTTTCAGAGATAGAAAACCGTAGCGTCCTTGAAGACCTTGTCAATACCGCGAAACTAAAACCCATGAACCTTGGAATCGTCCACTTCGATGGCCCCGATCGCCGTGGTGTTGATGTCGGACTGCTATACCGCAGCGACCTGTTTAAAGTTCTGAATGCCCGTTCTGTCAGGCTTCACGTCAACGAAGACACAGCCTTTCGTACTCGCGACCAACTGGTTGTAACCGGCATGTTCGACAATGAAACAATTCATGTAATCGTCAACCATTGGCCTTCACGCAGCGGTGGAGAAGAAAAGAGTGCACCAAAACGATATGCAGCAGCAAGTCTTACCCGCCACATTGCCGATTCACTATACAAACTCAATCCGGAGGCAAAAATCATCATAATGGGTGACCTCAACGACGACCCCGTGAACCTGTCTGTGACTGAACACCTCGGTGCTGTGGGAAAGACAGGGAAACTCGAAAAACAGGGTCTGTTCAATCCGATGTGGAAAATGTACAAAGAGGGCATTGGCTCCCTCGCCTATCGTGATACATGGAACCTCTTCGACCAGATTATCGTCAGCGAACCTCTCGTCAACGACCGCTCTGGTTACCGCTTCCTGCGCGCCCATGTATTCAACCGCCCCTTCCTTCTTCAAAAAGAGGGTTCCTTTAAGGGCTACCCCTGGCGCACTTATGTTGGCAAAGACTTCAAGGGCGGTTACTCCGACCACCTGCCAACTTACATCATTCTTGTAAAAGAAGTAAAATGAGCCCTTTGTCCGGGACAGATCAGGTAGCTATTTACTTCCGTCTGATCAATACACCGGAGTTTTCCTCCTTTCCATTTCCTGCTCCTTTCTCTGATCAGAAACCTGTGCTCATGATCGTTGATCCTGCAGCAGAGACAACCCTCAATATCTCCGGTTGGCTCACCCCTTCCGAACAAAAAAAAGCCGAAGGGCTTAAACCCGAGAACCGCCGACAGCTCTGGATGGTCACCCATTCCATGCTTAACTGTCAGCTTGCCTCACTGACAGGGATCGGATCAATCGTTCCGGCCATCACAACCCTTCCCGGCGGCAAACCTGTGCTCAAACAACCTGCCGGACTTCATTTTAATATGGCCGACACCAACGACCTTGCCATTCTGGCTTTCTCGCGACACCCGGTTGGTATTGATGTTGAACTACTTAAGACAGAATTCAATTACCAGCCGGTCGTACAGCGCTATTTTTCAAACACCGATGCCCGGTGGATTTCCAAAGGCGATGCCCGCCGGTTTTACCTCTTGTGGACACGCAAAGAAGCCATCCTGAAACTGACAGGTGCAGGGCTGACCGATCATCTTTCCGAATTCGATGCCTCGACGGATCAATGGACAGGCGACGCAAAATTTGTTTTTGCCCACGAAACACTCAATCCTGAAATCTTCACCTACTCCTTCTTTTCCGGCAGGCATGTATTTTCACTGGCCTGTTATAACCCAATAGAGGCATGGGAATCCCCGAATACCGCATTCACCCTTTAGTTGTCCGTACTACCAGATGTTAAAAATAGCCATCCTTAGCGAAAATAGCCTGATTGACGCCTACACCCAGAGGGTACTACAACCCGTAAGCACCGACCCACGATTTAAAATCGTGGGAATTGTTGTTCATCCACGCCCCAGGAAATCATTCAAACAAAAAATAAAGGCTTTCAAACGAAGATTAAAAGGAGGTGCTTTTTTGGTGATGATCATCGGGAAGTTCATCACCAAAATGTCAAAAACGACTTACAACACTCCTGACGAAAGAAAATCATTTGCATCAGTTTTCTCCGGACAACTATTTCCTGAATTGAGGTTTACCATGCTCAATGAAGCAGCCTGCGAACAGCTTCGTCAATTGGATGCCGACCTGATGATTCTCGCAGGTTATCACCAGATCGTCAGTTCTGAAGTTATCAATCTGTTGCCACGAGGTGTCTTATCATATCACTATGGCGATATGCGTAAATATAGGGGACAGCCTCCGGTTTTCCGGGAACTGCTTAACGGGGAATCCTCCATTGGGATTACACTCCAGCAAATCACGGCAGGTATTGATCGGGGCGCTCCAGTCGAAGAGATGAGCCTCTCAATCGCCGAAGGAGAAACGCTGGCTTCCCTCGAACAAAGGATTCTCAGCGCCTCAGAAATGATGATGTACAAGGCACTGTGCCGATATCTCGATCCGGCCTATGCTCCCGCCAATTTATCGGCCTACGGGCCTGTATATACCTTCCCCGGGCTCATCACCTGGCTGCGGTTCCACCTGAAATATAGTCTCTTTAAATAGTGTCTGTCGATAAAATCTCCGTCTTTTTTGGCTACCGGTTTTTATGAGTGAACAGATATTTTCCATCGCAAATGGCAAAGAAAACTCAACCGCCCCGGAAATTGCTAATAACTTTTTTTGTTAAGACGTCAGAATTTCAAAAATTAAGAACCACAACCCCGAAGGGGTGGAATTATTATAGCACAATAAATATTAATCAACAGAAACCCCAAAGGGGTGGAATCACTATAGTGCAGAAGTAAGGGATACAACCGAAAACCCGAAGGGGTGGCATAAAACAATCAATTACAACTGGTACATTTTCAAAACTATATATTTAAATCGTTTTTACCGTAATTAGGGCAATTTTTGCTATTTATCTTTTATTAAAAGATATAAAATATTCTCCAATTATTACTTTATCTCTCTGTTTTTCTGTTTTTTATACATTACAGACAGCCGCTAAATAACAGCCCAAAGATGCATTCTTTGCTGCGGCTATTACCCAGTACTTTTCATTAAAACAATAACAATCGAGGCATTAACTTCTATCCGGAAAAGCTAACCCACCTTTCTATTCAAGAAGCAGACTGCGCCGTAGCAATTTTTGACTTTCCTGTTGAAAATCTGATATTCTTTTCTTTTCATATAGGTTATACGTAAGTTACATTTCATCCGGGGCTTCTTCATAATGGCTTCGTTATCGTTTCGAAAAAACACGAAGCCAGTTCGAAGCCGCTTCGAAGCGACTTCGAACCGACGATATGTTTGACCACTGTATGTCAACAGTTTATCAGTTTTGTGTTTTGTTGTAGAATAATGTGGGTTTTAGGGCGAATTTGAGGTCATAACGACCCTGATTTATGCGCATAAAAAATCATCTGTTGCGTCAGCCCCCAAAATATCCGGATAAGCTTATGGATAAAAATATACAGCCCTCTGCAGATGGAAAAAAGCCCATTACTAAGGAAAAGAAGCTTTGAATTGCAATAGAAGCCTCTAAGAGCAGGATAACTACCAACATCGAAAAGTAAGGTATTTACGCGTCGTCCTATTACTCCCGGAAGAAGAAGCCGGAACAAAAGAGGGCTTGAGGGCCTTCAGCACGGAATGACGCCTGAACATCTAAAAAAGATCAGGCATCCCGAAAAGAAAAACTCATTGTTAATACAGCTCTTAGCTGAAAAAACCCGGAGGGCAATATCTTGAAAAGGAAATGAATCACCTTATATTTTGTTTTATACACAGCACAAAGGCGCGTTGTTCATATGATGTTCGGAGAACAACCTAGCGTTATTGTGAAAACTCCTGTCTTAAAGCAGCCCTGGCAATCATGATTTTTCGTAACTCTGTATCTGAGTTACTGCTAAATCCAAAAACAAAATGCGCACCGGTTTCAGAAACCGGTGCGCACCGACCACTCCGCTCATTGTCATCAGCCGAGCTGGCTTATTTGATTAATGTAGTGACAGATAAACAGTTCCCGATTGACCATTCTTCACCCAGTCGAGACGGTATTTAGTGGGGCAATCATCACCGGTAACAGGTTGATTATTGTCGTCGTAGCCATAGGTAATGGTAGCCGATTTATCATCGGCAGGAACCTGATGAATCTTGATACCCGACACCGGACGCCAGTCGCAGAGATCGTTGTGAATGATGCTCTGGGTAATCTGGGTGTAGAATTCTTCACCATCGCGATTGGTACCCCAGGCGGCGAGGTTCTCATATCCATTGGCTGTCCCGAATCCATCGATGGTAAGGATGAGGTTATCGGGTGTTCCGGTAAACACCCGCTGGCGGGCGAAGTTCCATGTACGTGAGGTGCCGTTATCGAAGGTCGTTACCATTGAACCACTGGTGCGATGAACGATGCTGGTGGCTGCACTTCCCAATTGCCAGATGAATCCACCACTGACGTTCTGAAGGGTTTTGTATCCATTCAAAACAATGGTCTTATTCGTGGAAACCCTGGTAACGGAGTAATTGATAAATTGAACCTTCACGGTAGTACCGGGCATTCCCCAAAATTCTCCAACTTTCCGTTTTGTAATCACCTGACCTGTTATGATCTTGTTTCTACGGCAATTCAATCCATCATAGGTAATGTAAAAGGCAATGGTATCGTTGTCCACCACTGCAGAATCGACAGTGGCATGACATGGCCACCCGTCAGTTGATTTCAATTGATTGCCACCCATAACGTTGGTCACATCGTTGAGGGCCTCATCGGTCATATTCTCGACATTTTCTTCATCGGCAGCCAACTTCTGCATCGAAGAAGTGTCGACCTGCTTACTCTCATCATTATCTTTACTGCATCCGCTAAAGGTAACGGCACCCAAAAACATTGCTATGGCAGCATAAGTGAAAATTGATTTCGTTTTCATAGTTTACTGATTTTAGAATTAAAATTTTTCGTCTTCTTTATTTTGAATTGCATTCATAAAGATTACACACCGGAATTCAATTACCCTTACAACTTCATTGATTTTTTTCAAAATTTGTTGATTTTTCTTCCGGTAAAACGAAAAATGTTCTGGTAACCACACCACAAGCGCCAAAGAAACCTGCCCCTCCTTCGTTAAGGTTAGTGGGTAGAGAGGCCTGATCGCCATCAAAGAGTCCGCCATTCCATGTTGTGTTGAGAAGCAGAGCCCTAATGAAGGCAGCATGTTCGTCTGACAGCGAATAGCGTGTTTCCACGACATGCGTTCCGACCGGAAACCACACTGTTTCAGAAGTTGGAGCCAGTATCTCATTTACATCGAGTGTAGGTAACGTATAATAATAAACTACGGCTCTGCAATCATCGGGATTCTGATTGCTATAAGCCGGCAGGAAAGACCAGTCAAGGTTTACTTTATACATTGCTGCCCTGCTTGGATTGTATGGATTTGAAGCCGCCTGAATGTGATAGAGGCCATTGCTGCCCTTTACATAACGCGCCCTGAAAAATGCCAGTGGATTGGTCAACGTCGATTTAGCCGTGAGTAATTTTCCGGCTGCTCTGATCAACAGGGTGTAGGTTCGCCCTACAACAGGCAAAAACCAGGCAGGAGAATAATAGTACCCCGAATTGTCAGGCAATTCGGTAAGGTTCCATGTGCTGTCGGCATCATAAATCATCACCACGGCACCTGTAACCGGTACGGGCGTATCATCCGGATCTGCAACGGGACTGGTAAGCTTCACCAAATGAGCCTTTTGTTCATCAGTTATGATTCCATCAACCACCACGAGATCAGGGGGAATGCCCTGAGATCCGATATCGGAAGCCTTTTCGCAACCAAACATGAGCAACATCAATCCTGCCAGAAAAGTCGTCTTACGCATCAGAATTTAAATTGATAATTGATGGATGGAATGATACCTGCAGCAGAGAGGGTGGTCGGGATAATCTCAGTTTTACCACTCAGGTCAGCAGGAACAACAAAATCACCATTGTCGTTCACAATCTTATTGTTGTTGATCGAAAACGGATTGTAGCGACCATAAGCATTGTAGACCGACAACATCAGGCTGTGCTGAAACCGGGCCTGGGGTCGGTTAAGCCTCACTGTTGCCGACAAGTCGAGCCGATGATAATCGGGCATCCGGCTGTTGTTTTTATCACCATATATGGGCACAGTATAGCCACTGTAACTCATATAACCCAGAGGCGAAGTATAATTACCTCCTGTCATGTAGTACCATGCCCCTGATAAGGTTATCCGGGGAGATAAGGCATACGAAAGACACAGAGTAAGGTTGTGTGGCCTGTCGTAGAAGGCAGGGTATTCCTTCCCGTCGTTAACCTCTGGAGTAGTTCTGAAAGAGCGTGACCATGTGTAGCTCATCCATCCCGTCAGACGTCCCGTTATCTTTTGCACCATCATCTCTATTCCATAAGCCCTCCCGGTACCAATCCGAAGTTCGGCTTCAAGGTACTCGTTATAGAGCAGGTTGGCATTATCGGCATAATCGATCTGTCCGGTAAGATATCGGTAATATACACCTCCTGAGATCACTAACCTACTATTTGCAATACTTTTAGCAAACCCCAGTGCAACCTGATCAGCTTTCTGAGGTTGGATATTCGGACCGGCAGGCGCCCAAACTTCCAGCGAAGTAAAGGGAGAAGTGGTATTGGTCAGAACCTGCAAGTACTGCACCGTTCGTCCATAGCTGAAGGTAAACGACAGTTTAGGGGCAGCATCCCATTTAACCTGCAGGCGTGGTTCGGGCTGTATAAACCATGAATACACCTTGCCGCCTGCCACTTCGGTTTCATCAATCAATCGGTGGAGTGCATCATAAGTATAATAAGTCGTAGGGCCAACATCATACCAGGCGGACAACCGTATCCCGAGATTTAACGACCAACTGCCCGAAAGTTGCCAGTCATCGCTAAGGTAAACAGCCAGACTGCGCGAACGGTATTTGGGAATCACGGGAACCCGGTCAGGCACCTCTTGATCCGAGTACTGAACATTCCCAGGGTTTATATAAAAAATTCCCAGTTCAGCACCGAACTTCAATGTATGCGAAGCGACCGGGTACCAGGTAAAGTCTGTTTTCGCCATCATGTTGTCAATCGAAGAGTTCCAATAATCATCGAGTTCCTTCGAAATAAGCAACTTATAGTCGTAGCGACTGATATAAAACGTGGTGTTCGAAAAAAGCTTTTGCCCAAAAATGTGGTTCCAGCGCAGGGCTCCCAATTGATTATTCCAATTGATACCAAAGGTCTTTAAGGAGGAAGAACCATCGCGCGTAAAGTCATCTCTGCCGGTAAACAGGGTCAGAAACAGTCGGTTGTTTTCGGAGAGTTTGAAATTCAGTTTCGCGTTGATGTCATAGAAATGAAAATCAAAATTGGTAAGAGCGCCGTTGTCAGGCTTGATCCAGTTGAGGTTTGAGATTCGTGCAGTCAGGTAGTAAGAACTCTTGTTTTCGAGGATGGGACCTTCGACGGAGAAATTGGAGGTATAGGGACTGATGTTTCCCGAGAACCCTGTCCGGTAAAGGTTCCCATCTTTGGTCCTGACATGGACGACTGAGGATATCCTGCCGCCATAGCGGGCGGGAAAATCACCTTTAAAAGCCTCCACATCATTTATGGCATCAGGGGCTATGGCCGTAAAGAAACCAAAGAGGTGGGCCGGATTGTAAATGGGAGCTTCATCAATCATCAGCAGATTTTGGTCGGCAGCACCTCCCCGTACATAAAACAAGGTGGAGCCATCACCAAAACTGGCAATACCGGGTAACGTTGTCAATGACTTCACCATATCTTTTTGTCCGGTAAAGGATGGCAATTGATTGAGCATGACAGGTGTAAGCTTCATCTGACCGGGGTTTTCTCCATTTGGCAAACCATTTCCCGACTCATCGGTCACCACCACCTGAGCCATTTCGATAGAAAGAGGATTCAGATTTACATTAAACCGGTGGCCGATCCCTGAAGCGACCAGCCATTTCCTGGGAGCATACCCCATATAGCTGAACACAAGTTCACGGACATCAGGAGGGACGGAAATAGAATAGAAACCATAAGCATTGGTCGCCGTTCCGACACTGGTTCCCCTTACCTGAACTGAAGCCCCAATCAATGCTTCCCCACTTATCGAGTCACGGATAAAGCCGCTGATGATAATTTGTTTCTGACTTGATTCCGGAAACCTTTTCAGTACCAAAATCCCCTGAACAGACGACCATTGAATCTGCAGCGGGATTAACAAGTCGTCAAGCACCTGCCGTAATGGTTGCTCATGGCAGTTTATACTCACCTTACGACCTGCATCAATTGCATCAGGGTTATACGAAAAGGTGGTGTGTGAAATTGTACCGAGCGAATCGATTGCCCGGGCAAGTGTAACATTCGGGAGTTGAAGCGTAACCGGTTGCTTGATATTTTGTGCCAGGGCCGATACCGATAATCCCGCAAGCACCGGGATGAAGATTCTGCTCAGATATCTGCACAGCCTTTTTGCAATCATAGGCTACCTGCAACCTTTACCTGACAGGATGATGGTCATTTCATGCCGGCTTACCGTCAGGTCAAGCGTTGAGCTGATGACCTGAAGGATGGCATCGAGGTTTTGCTGGTCAAAATCGGCCGTGAGACGGCAATTTGCAACAGCCGTGTTATCGAGCACGATGTTTTTCTCAAAAACTTTTGAAAGCACAGATGCTACTTCCGACAAGGGCTGATTGGTAAAGGAAATGTGACCAGTTTTCCATGCAAGAAAATTCGCATCCTGATTAGACATCTTCAACATTTTTCCGGGATTAATACCTGCCCGTTCACCAGGATGGAGAATTAAACGCTCATCAGGGGCAGTCTCACGGAAGATGGCAACCTTACCTTCAGCCAGAACAACAGTTGCCGTTTGCCCTTCGGTAGTGCTTTCCATATAGAATTTGGTACCGAGTACCAGAAGTCTCAGATCACCCGAATTTACAACAAACGGGGCGGCACTATCGTGGGCCACTTCAAACCAGGCCTCCCCCGATAGCGCAACATGTCGGTAGTCGCTGGCGAACGTCTCAGGATAAACGATCGCCCCCTTGTTAAGCACCACAACAGTACTATCAGGCAACAAAATGGACTGACGTGTACCATCGGCGATCACTGTTATCAACTTCGGGCCGGTAGTGATCTGAAACAATACAACCGAAGTGATAGCAGCCAATAAAACGATTGCTGCAGCGAGCCAGCGCAGGTGTGATATGGTGAATCCCTGTTTCCCGCGGGAAATATTCAGTTGACTTTTCCCGGTCATTCTCTTTTGAATGGCTGCCCATTCGTCGTTGAGGTTAACCGATTTCTCAACCGAAACAGCATTACTCATGTTCCAAACAGCGCTCAATTGCCTGAAATACATCTCATTTTCGGGTGTACTTTTGAGCCAGGAGATGAGTTCATGCATCTCACCCTCGTCGGCTTCTCCCGACAGATACCTGGCAATCAGGTTCGAGTAATATGTTGATGGTTCATTCATGGCTAACTTCAATCTAATTTACACGCCTTTGGTCGTTTACCCTTACAAAGTTTTAAAAATAGTTTTCAGCGCTACCCAAACAAGCCCAACCACCGGGATGTAGGCGGCGAGCCGGATCCGTAAATGGTTCAGGGCTCTTGACATCTGCGTTTCAACTGTCTTTACTGAAAGGCCGAGTTGAATCGCGATCTGTTGGTATCTCATATTCTGGAAACGGCTCAGTTCAAATACCTCACGACATCTTACGGGCAGTTCACCGATGGCTGTCTTTATCTGAAGTTCGAGCTGAGCCACCTCAAGGTGGTCGGATGGAATAATGCCTGTCTCATCATTCAGCAAGCCCTCAAAATCGATCAATTCACGGTTGTATTTTTTCTCATCGCGCAGATAATTCAGGCACTTGTTGCGGACGGTTGTAGTCAGGTATGCAGCAACCTCACGTCCGGTATCAACAGTTGCACGTTTCTCCCACAATCCGATAAAAGCATCCTGAACGATGGCCTGCGCGGTTTCCAAATCCCTGACAAACCTCATGGCATAGCTAACCAATGGTTTAAACCGGCTGCGAAACAAGTCTTCGAAGACCTGCCCGGTCAGGGGTCCGTTATTTTTCCTGTCGTCGTTCAGTGATCAGTATATTTGAATCGGTAAAGATAATGATCGTTATGATAAAGCAATTCACCCGTGCCTTTTCTCGGTGTCGCGCTTTAATTCTTCTACCCAGCCGGGAAGAGTCTCTGCCGGCAGGAATCCATCCATACGGTTAAGCAACCTGTAAGGATCATCATCAACCAACAGGCTGTCACGATGCTCAGGTCTGACAAATCCCTGCGCGGTAACATGATCCAGAAAAGCACTCAACTGATCATAAAAGCCATCGGCATTAAGCAGGGCTACCGGTTTTCTGACAATTCCAAGCTGATTCCAGGTAAGAGCCTCAAATAATTCATCGAGGGTTCCAATGCCACCAGGCATGGCAATAAAGCCATCAGCCAATTGACCCATTACCCGCTTGCGCTCTTCCATGCTATCGACCAGTATCAGTTCAGTAATGCCTTCGTGAAGTATCTCGCGACCTGCCAGGACGTGAGGCATAACTCCCGTAACATGGCCACCGCCCTTCATCACCGTATCAGCTATCACACGCATCAACCCGATATTTGAACCTCCGTAAATCAACTCATAGCCACCAGCCACCAGTGCTTCACCCAACCTCATGGCCTCTTTCAGATAAACATCACCGGCACCTAACGCAGAGCCACAAAAAACACAAACTTTTTTAATCATTGCATTGGTATAACAAAAGCCCGGAGATTCTGGATTATACCAAAGCCTCCGGGCCTGAAAAGACTTATATTTTACCGGCAGCTTTCAATTCCGCTTCAAGCTGATCCAATAAACGATTGAGACGAGTCACCACTGATTTGATCACTTCCGGATTTGTCATATCGACACCGGCTTTTTTCAATTGCTCGATGGGATGATCATTACCACCTGATTTCAACAGGGTGAGATATTTTTGAAGGGCTTCTTCCTTCTCTTTTGCTGTACCGCTGGTTATCTTCTGCTCCAGATGGGCTGCAGCAGCATAGCTTGTAGCATATTGATAAACATAGTACTTCATCTGGTAAAAGTGCATCACCTGAGCCCATACCAGGTCGCGGTATGGATTGTCGGCTACAACATCACCATAATATGATTTGGAAATACCTGCCGAAATCGCTTTAAGCGTACCGGCGTTTAACCCCTCTCCCTTTTCTACCATCGTACGTGCCTGATATTCGAAATCGGCGAACTGGCTCTGGCGGTAAAATGAACCGATAAGCTGTACGATAGATTGCTCGAGCAGGTTGATTTTCTCTTCACGATTGGTTGTTTTATTCATCAGATAGTCAGCCAGCAGGTCTTCGTTGAAGTTGGAGGCTACTTCAGCTACGAATGACGAATAAGCGGCATTGCTGAAGGGTTGGTTTTCGTGTGACAGGGTAGTGTGCATCGAATGACCCAGTTCATGGGCAAGGGTCGATACATGATCAAGTGTTTCGTTATAATTCATTAGGATGAAAGGATGAACGCCATAAACGCCCATCGAATAGGCACCCTGTTCTTTGCCTTCGCCTTCATACACATCAATCCAGCCGTTGGCCATCGCCTTTTCAAGCTTTGCACCGTATTCTTTACCAAGGGGTTTCAGGGCCTCTTTGATGATGTTGCGTGCCTCATCATAACTATATTTCTTTTCGAACGAAGAAAGATTCAGCGCATTATCCCATGACTGAAGGGTATCAACCTTCAGTACCTTTTTCCGAAGCTCATAGTAACGCAACAGAGGAGCGGTATTTTCGCGGGCAGTATTGATAAGATTCAGGTATACATCGGTAGGGATGTCATCGGGATCAAGGCTTGCCTGAAGAAAACTTTCATAGTTGCGGGCCTGTGCACCAGCCCAATCGCCCTGAAAAACACCGTTAAGGATTGCAGCAAAAGTATTCAGGTTAGCCATATAGACACCATTATAGCGTTCGTAAGCATTCCTGCGGTCTTCACGGTTTTTGTTAAACTGCGTGATTTGATGGTAGGTTCCGGGGGTAAGTTTTACAGTTGAACCATCAGAAAGGGTGATATCCGGGAACTTTATATCTGAAGTTGCCAATTCAGTATAAATATTGGAAGGAGCCCCGGTTGCCAGTCCAAAGTATGATAGCAGTTTTTCCTGATCACTGCTCAGCACATGTTTCTGAGTACGGTAAAGTTCGGTAAGACCAAAACGATAAGGGGCATAAGCTTTATTGCTATCGATCCATTTCATCACCGTAGATTCGGGAATGGTCACCATTTCAGGCGTGACCCATGAGGTGGCTGTGCCAAGCTGCTGAAAAAATCCGAGTACTTGCATGAAATAGCTGTTGGTCTCCTGATTACGTGAATCGACCGAACGGCTAAGAGTGGGATAACAATAGAGTTTATAGGACAATTTATTAATCTCTTCATTGATCTGAAGCGACCTGAGCAGGTTGTCGCTACTCTGACCCAGCTTGCCCTGAAGGGTCTGAATCTCATCGGCCAGTGTAGTCACCTTCTGTAAATCAGCCTTCCATGCGTCCCATGAAGGATAAATATCCGCCAGATTCCATTTCATCTCAGCAGGAGCATCCGCACGGTTGGGGCTTTGCCCGAAACATGTTGGCGCGGCAAACGAGGTAGTTAATAGTAAACTCATTAAAATGTTCTGAATTTTAATTGTCATTGCTAATTGAGTATTTGATTTAAGGTAAATGAACTTCGGATGGTGTTCCATTGTCCGAAGGGTGATTCATAATATCGTTCTGGCGCCTTATTGATTCTTCATGCACAATCTCGAGTAGTTGCATGATAAAATGACGACTGAGCCCAAGCCCTGCTGCACGGCTGATACGATCAATGCTGATTTCGCGCCAACGATCCAACTGAAGGATCGTGATGTTATTTTCTAACTTATAATGCCCGATCTCATCGATCAGTTCCATTCTCCGCGCCAAAATATCAATTAGCTCGGCATCAAGCCTGTCGATCTCAGAACGGAATTGTTCAAGTTTCAACTCAAAATGCTCATCGCCCGAAGAACTTCGCATTACCAGAATGTTCCATAGGGTCATCAACTGATCGGGAGTGATCTGCTGCTGCTTGTCGGTAAGTGCGGACGACGGATCGTGGTGTACTTCAAGCATCAGGCCGTCCATCTCCAGATCAATGGCTTTCTGAGCTACAGAAGCCAATAGTTTTGTATTGCCACAAATATGACTGGGGTCAGTAATGACCGGAATACTGGGACAGCGCCGTTTTATTTCAATGGGTAATTCCCACATGGGGGCATTCCGCCAGGGACTCTTCCGGTAAAAAGAAAAACCCCGGTGAATGGCGGCAAGCTTTCTGATCCCGACGCTGTTGAGCCGTTCAATGCTGCCGATCCACAGATCTGGATCTGGATTTAAAGGATTTTTAACAAACACGGGGATATCAGTACCTCTAAGGCTCTCGGCAATCTCCTGCACCAGAAAAGGGTTTACGGTGGTGCGGGCACCAATCCAAACCATACTAATACCATAACGCAGGGCCAGCTCAACATGCAGCGGTGAGGCCACTTCGATCAGTGTCTTGAGACCTGTTTCTTCATGTACAGTCTTAAGCCATTGCAGTGCCTCTTCGCCCATCCCTTCAAATCCTGAAGGGCGTGTTCGAGGCTTCCATACACCTGCCCTGAAAGCAGAAACTTCAGGCTGTAGCGCCAGCAAGCGGGCAACAGCCAATACCTGTTCCTCTGATTCGGCACTACAAGGCCCTGCAATCAATGGAAGCTGCCCGGCCTTTCCAAGCCATTGGTTTAAGGGAACAATGTTTTCTAGTTTGCAATTCACGGATGCAAAGGTAGCATCATTGTCTGGATTAGAAAACAACACTAATATGGTTTACAAAATCAAGGTTATGAATAATCCCCCGAGGTAATTGTTTAGGTTTGCAGGAAGAAAGATTTCGGATGCAAGTTTACCTACAGGGAGGTGATTCAGACAGGCAATCGGCCAACTCCTTCCGATTGGCTAAACTACTCAGCCATTTGGAGGATTCACTTACCCCGCTATATTACCTGTGGTCAGATCGCTTAACCAGGTCACAAATCCGAGCGAATCTGATAACATATTCCGTCTGTTGGAACCTAGTCATGTCGTATTGGAATAGCACCTGGCAACGGATTGATTATCAATGATACCGAATCAGAGGATCCACAATTATTGACATCAGTAACTGTAACTGTGTAAGTTCCGCCTATGCCCACTGTAATTTGTTGTGTATGTAATCCTGGCGGATCCCAACGGTACGATTTGAACCCGGCACCGGCATCAAATGTAACAGTTGCCCCTTCACATATAGCGGTATCGGAACCCGCGCTAACCTGAGTAACGGGAAAGAGGCTGATGGCAATGGTATCACTAAGGTTACAGAAATTATTGGACACATTCACCCAGTATGTTCCAGGGGATGAAACCCACAAATAACGACTTGTGGAACCAGTATTCCACAGGTAGCTTGAATAACCTTCGCCGCCATCGAGGCAGGTACTGTCGCCAGGGCATAATGCCATATCAGGCCCCAGGTTTAATGATGAAAACCCGGAAAAGAAACCATAGCTGCATCCATCACCATAATCTCCAATTATAACCCCCATTTGAAACAAACCCAATGAATTGCTAACCAGACACGTTGTTCCCATTGGAACCTGCGCAAGCGAATAGGTGATCCGGGCAGCTACCCATTGGCCTGCTGTACCTGGTACAGCACTAAACGCGGATGCAGGAATCAGCGTACTGTTTCCATTAAGGGCAAAACCACTCTCACAACCAACACGGGTGCAGATGATAAGCCCAAGCTGCTGGGCTGTAGTACGGGTAAATGTTACTGAAGTGGAGCCAGTACAGCCGATGGCGGGAATTACACCAGAACCCAGTTCACAGCCAAAGCCTGAAGTTTGTAACACCAACACCGGATGGCTTGCATTCAAATAAGTTGCAGAATTGGGAATTGCATAATTATACACCTCTTTCCGGTTAATATTCGCCACAGTGGAACCTCCATCGAAAGTAAGGACAGTGTTATTTGTCAATCCCAATACATAGATACGCTCGCCACCATTGGTCAGAAACCCTTTCACGGCAATGTATTCATTTCCCGCCAGTGTCTCGGCGATGAGCTGATCGCCCGTAAGATCAGCACAGCCGGTGATCCCATAGAGCAGGTCATCGGTCAGGGTTATAGCAATAGGTTTATCGGAGATTACCTCCGTACCGTGTAAATGATTGACAACAGCCTGACCTGTGGCAACCCCTGACCATGTTTCACCCTGATTAAGGATTATCTGGAATGTCACACCTGCAGCATGTCCTACAACTGCTTTCATGGGATTAATGGTAATGGTAGTATTGTTCTGAGTGGCTACAATATCAAACTTATTATAGGGGGTGGGAGAATAACTGCCGGAATTTTCAAAATGAGTCTGCCCCGGAATCAGGAAGTTGGTGCCAAGAGCATTACGCCCTTTCAGTGCATAAATCTCAGGATTACAATTACAATAAGTACTTGCTACTTCATAGTAAACTGTGATGGGATTGGTGGCAGTGATGAGAATACCTTTATTCAGAATCGTATTGGCTGGTTTGTTTTCCACGGTCTCGAGGAAAGAAGAGACATCAACTGTTGCTGCTCCGTTGGCGGGAATGTTTCGAACAATCGGGACAAATGCCGGATTCGCAGGCATCGAGATGGTAACTGTACTTGGCATGTTATAGTTCGATAAACGAAAATAAATTGGTTCATCGAAGCGTTGGGCCCCATTCTTGGACACTTCTGGCGCCACAAACCAGAATTGAGTATCAGTCTGTGCCATAAGCCATTTTGGACTTATCGCCAGAACGAGAGAAACTACCCCAATCAACATATATACTGACCGGCTGAGAGACATTTAAAATACCTTTGACAGTAAAATTAGAAAAACCAAAGGAATAAGGGTCACCCAAACCCACAAATAATTTCTGTATCTGTTTCAACCATCAAATAAAAAGCGGTCACAGGCCTTGTTTGACAAGCCTGCGACCGCTTTTTTATAATTCAAGATTTATTGTGGCAATCCCGATTAAAACCGCTTCGTGAAGAAATGGCAATAAGGATTCCCTCCTGTTTTGTCATAATAATCCTGATGATACAGTTCAGCAGGCCAGTATATCCCCGCTTTAGTCACTTCGGTTTCTACATCATAACCCTTTGCTTCGAGCAGTGCTATGAGCTTTTCGGCCACCTCCTTCTGAAAATCATTTTGGTAGAATATGGCCGAACGGTATTGGGTTCCGACATCAGGTCCCTGCCTGTCAACCTGTGTAGGATCATGGGTTTCAAAGAAAAGGCGTGCAAGCGTCTCGTAGCTTGTCATTGATGGATCAAAGAGCACCCTTACTGTTTCAGCATGTCCGGTGAGTCCGGTGCATACCTGTTTGTAGGTAGGATTAGCTGTAGTTCCTCCCGTATAGCCAACATCCGTTGCCACCACTCCATTGGCCCTCTTCATATAATGCTCGGTTCCCCAGAAGCAACCCGAAGCAAAGAGTGCAATCTCAAATCTGACCGGCAATGAATCACAGGCTTTTACAAAGTCCATCGAGATACTGTTTACACAATGCCTTGTGTTTTTTGCAGTAAGCCCCTCCCCTTCGAACACATGCCCGAGATGAGCACCACAATTGGCGCAAAGGATTTCTGTCCTGCGGCCGTCGGCATCAGGCACTCTGACAACGGCACCTTTGATCTCGTCATCAAAACCGGGCCAGCCACACTGGGAATCAAACTTATCGGCCGAAGCATACAACGGGGCATTGCAACGGCGGCATATGTATGTTCCTTCGACCTCATTCTTATAAAGTTTACCAGTATAAGGGGCTTCGGTTCCCTTAAATAATATCACTTGCTCCTCCTCTGCTGTGAGCATCTTATACCAGGGGTGTGTAGTTTCGTTTGTCATCTTCTTATCAGCTTGGTTCTGGGAACATCCGGTTAAAGAAAGCGCCAGAAAAATTAAAATCGGGTATAATTTCATGTTGAATCAGATCAGTCAGATAATTATACACTTTGAACGGGGTAATGTTTAATAGCGCAAAAAAATCTCCTCAAATCTGACTTGTCTATAAAACGTTCCGGAGATTTACAAATTGTGTACCCGCGTTCACTTCCGGGATAGTCTTTCAAAAATGTTTAAAGGTATTACCCTGATCGAAATCTATCATCTGACAGGTTGTTTGGTTTATAGTAAGAAAGGCAGGTCTAAAGGCAACTTTTCTATCATTCCCGACGTCTTTCCACAAGGAATGCATCTGCTCAAGATTACATCCTCTGACCAGCAGATATTTAAAATTATCCGGAAGTAAAACATTGTTCGCTACATATAACTGGCTTTTAGGTTTTAATTAGGTTAATAATCCCGGCTATACGCCGGGTTTATTATTTCTACCGACCCTGACGGTTGTTGTCCCGAATCAGGAGAACAGCATTAACCAACCATTTGCATGGTAAAGCAAATTACAAATCATAAAAGGGGTTGAAAGCAAAACCCCTGTCCCGGAACTCAGGACAGGGGTTTATATCAAAAACAGCAATATCTACAACAAATCATTGGCCAGATTTGCCAACTCCGAACGCTCACCCTTCTCAAGCCTTACATGGGCATAAATAGGATGATGCTTAATCTTGTCAATAAGGTACGACAAACCATTACTCTGAGAATCGAGGTAAGGAGTATCTATCTGGAAGATATCACCGGTGAAGATGATCTTGGTACCTTCACCAGCCCTCGTGATAATAGTCTTCACCTCATGGGGGGTCAGGTTTTGGGCTTCATCAACGATAAAGCAGATGTTCGACAGACTGCGTCCTCTGATGAAAGCCAATGGTGAGATGACAATCTTCTCGGTTTGGAGCATCTCATCAAACTGCCCGTATTCCTTGTCGCGTTCACTATATTGGTTTTTAATAAACTTCAGGTTGTCGTGCAAAGGCTCCATGTAAGGAGTGATCTTCTCATTTGCATCCCCGGGCAGGAAGCCAAGATCCTTATTACTCAGCGGCACAATGGGACGGGCAAGGTAAATCTGTTTAAAATTCCTTCGCTGATCAAGAGCTCCGGCCAGGGCCAGCAAGGTCTTTCCGGTTCCTGCCACCCCCTGAAGGGTGACCAGTTTTACCTCCGGATTGGCGATGGCATGCAGCGCAAATACCTGCTCGGCGTTACGGGGAGTAATACGCTGAACGGGATGTTTGTCGATCCTTTCAATATGCATTGTTATGGCATTGTAGAAACCGAGCGCCGAACTCACAGGACTATTCAGAATGAAATATTGGTTTGCGATAGGCTCCCTGACACCAATCTCCCGAGAGTCACACCATCCCTGTTGATAAAGCTGCTCAATAAGCCCGGGATCAAGGTCATTGATTTCAGATGTCCCTTTGTATAGAAGATCCAGATCTTTAATCTTACCCGTCTCGAAATCTTCGGCCTGAAGACCGAGTGACTTGGCTTTAATTCGCAGATTAATGTCCTTCGACACCATGATCACCTTCCGTTCCGGATTCTGCTCCCGCAGCATAAGGGCAGCGCTGAGGATACGATGATCGTTCTTATAGCCGCCAAAGATCTGCTGCACATCCGAGCTACTCCGTTCATCAATCACAATCCTGAAACGTCCCCCCTTCCTGTTTTCTAAGGGAACCCAATCTGATATGAGTTTTTTCTCTGAAAGCCTGTCAAGAATCCGGATGAACTCACGGGCTTCAAAATTCTTCATCTCGTTGCCCTTTTTGAAATTATCAAGTTCTTCGAGTACGGTAATCGGAATGGCAATATCATTGTCATCAAAGCTGTTGATAGCATCGTGATTATACAAGATCACCGAGGTATCAAGCACAAAAATCTTCTTTGGACTCTTTGAGCCATTCTTTTTTCCATTAACCGGTTTTACAATCTCTTCTTTTTTTGTAGCCATAACAGTTGAAATTTTAGGTTAGCGCTATCAAAACTACTACAATTCCAACGAAAGTGTCTTCCGATAAGGAAAAAACTCCCCCCCTCTTCATGAAGCCATTGCAAACTAACCCGAAAGAAGTATCTTTGAATTAAGAAAAAAATGAAACCATGGAAACTTTGTTGCTACAGTTATTGCTGGGATTGAACTGGCTGCTTTGGGGTGTCATCGCCCTGATGGTAGTATTTCTTGTCATTCTGGCCATTGCAGGTTGCTTCAGGAGAACACCAATTTTTGCTCCTGCAAAACAATTCCGTAAGATTGCTGTCCTCATTCCATCCTACAAAGAAGATCAGGTTATTCTGGAGGTGGCAGCCGATGCCCTGCATCAGGACTATCCAACCGGCCGGTATGATGTTGTCGTCATTGCCGACAGCCTGAAACCCGAAACCATTCAAGTGTTGAAGTCGATGCCCATCAAAGTGGTTGAAGTGAAATTCGACAAAAGCACCAAAGCCAAATCGCTCAACTTTGCATTGGACAAACTAGGTAAGGCTTATGATATCGCGCTTGTGCTTGATGCCGACAACCTGATGGCCGCCAACTTTCTTACCCTGATCAACAATGCCTTCGATGCCGGATTCTTTGCAGTACAAGGACACCGTGTTGCAAAGAACATGAACACCCCGGTAGCCATCCTCGATGCCATTAGCGAAGAGATCAACAACCACTTTTTCAGAAAAGGATACAGGGCACTTGGATTAAGCAGTTCCCTTATCGGTTCAGGGATGGCGTTCGATTTCCGGATGTACAAAAGCGTAATGAAAACCGTAGATGCAGTTGGCGGCTTCGACAAACACCTCGAACTATTCTTTACAAGTAACCGTGTGATGGTTGAATATCTCGATGATGCTTACTGCTACGATGAGAAGGTGCAAAATTTCGAAACACTGGGGAACCAGCGCCGCAGGTGGCTCTCAGTTCAGTTTATCTACCTTGGACGAAATGCACTTCCCGCTATCAGAGCGCTGTTCGCCAATGGCAACATCGACTACTTTACCCGCACATGGCAACAGGCACAGATTCCCCGCATCCTGCTGCTGGGTGTTACATCCATTATCATGATAGTGTCGCTGATCTTCTGGCCCTCGGTCGAAACAAAAGCCTGGACAGGTTTGTGGGCATTGATGGTAATAGCATTTGTACTCAGTGTTCCCCGTTCGTTCTATAACAAGGACCTCTTCGGAGCACTTCTGCACATCCCTATGGGGATGTGGAAGATGCTTCTCTCACTGCTCAGGATCAAGGGAGCCAACAAAACATTCATTCATACGGCACATACATCTACGGCACCCCATCTCCAAAAGAGGCCCGGCACAGGTAAAAAATGAAACGTGCTGTTAAAGTTCAGGAAAACATCGTAAATTTGCCACGCTTTATGGCCCCGTAGTTCAATGGATAGAATATCAGATTCCGGTTCTGCAGGTTGTGGGTTCGAGTCCCGCCGGGGTCACCAGGTTAATTTGCTTATACAGAGGTATGATTTCTCTTCATACCTCTGTTGTTTTTTTAGTTAATTCATTAGTAAGGACTGTTTATTATCAAATAGACAATTTATCAATAACCAATTTCAACAATTAGAAACCTAATTGTTTCATTCCTAAAGCATCCAGGAAAACATTTTAGGAGGGCAGAATTTGCCAGTATTGCACCACCACGATTTAAGTGACAAGCCAGCGGGGTACAATTTTCAACAATGTAAGTCTTCTCTGTTTCACTATGCTGTGAGGTGGTCTAATATGTCTGGACAGTTATTTAACAAAGTTAAGTTAAGGTTATCAGTTGCACTAGGTTTGGCAGGCAAAGTTATTCTGAAATTTTCATGAGACCCTCCCAAAGAGGTCTCAAGGACAAATTTCGGAAATAATTTTGGCTTAGTCCCAATGGTAATTTCATGTTTAAGCTGCTG
>Ga0209319_1000344_pt1 | contig 64023 bp, 62 predicted proteins | sample RifGroE2_FD_184000 | JGI IMG/M metagenome (GOLD analysis project Ga0209319, IMG submission 184000) | Groundwater microbial communities from Rifle, Colorado - Groundwater E2 (SPAdes) (version 2) | ecosystem: Environmental > Aquatic > Deep subsurface > Groundwater | place: Rifle, Colorado, United...
TTACGATGCCCCATTCTAATCCACCACAACCTTGGTTTGTTAGTATGTAGGATACTGTCGGCTAAAAGTCTACGCTTGAGGGTATCACCCTCCATCCGCTTAAAGTACCTTTCTGGAGCCATATTTGATCCCGTATATCGCTTGCCCAGATAATAGAGCTTTTCTTCAACTGTCTGGAATTCTGACATCGCTTACTCATTTCTGTTAAAAAACCTCTCCTAGGATAGTATATCTAAATATTTAGTCAAGATTTTGTCGAATTGTGAATTTTAATTTATCGTTATTTGCTTTATACTTAACAGGTGGACTCGTCTCTTATTATTGGTATGGGCCTACTAGTCCTTGTTGGAATATTACCGAGCCTTGTTTGGCTTTCTTTTTTCCGTCGTGAAGATTGCCACCCTGAGCCGAAATATTTGATAACAAAGACTTTTTTAATGGGTATCATTGTCTCACCCGTGGCAATTGTTTTCCAATTAGTTTACTGCTCAGTACTTACTTCACAATGTGGAACAGCAGTGCCATCTCTAAATTATGTCTTTTGGGCTGCGACTATTGAGGAGGTGGTTAAATTTTACTGTGTCATGCTCATTGCCATCAGAAGTCCGGAATTTGATGAACCCGTAGACGGTATGATCTATATGATTTGCGCCGCTTTGGGCTTCGCCGCCATTGAGAATATTCTTTTTCTTTTTAAAATAATTCCAGAGGGTAATCTATTTGACGCCACGAGTAAGCAAATCGTAGTTGCATATCAAACGATTGCTTTGCGTTCTCTGGGAGCCACGCTACTCCATGCCCTATCGTCGGCGATAGTCGGCTATTTCTTAGCGATGTCTTGGTTTTTCCAAAATCACAAGAAAAAGCTAATCATTGTTGGCCTACTAATAGGTTCGCTCTTCCATTTCGCATTTAACCTGTTTTTATCCAATACCGAGGCTATTCGTGGATTGTTAACCTCGTTAATTCTATTAGGCTTTATGGGCATATTGGTTTCAATATTGTTCTATAAAGCCAGAGACCATCACAATAAGACAAAGTCCCTGGCAGACCGGGCTATTAGCGTTTAACTGTTATCTTTGGTAAAATATTATATATGCCAAATTTCTTCGAAGAAACAAATTACGAGCCCACCCTCGCAGTTAGAAAAGAAAATAATAAATCCAATAATCAGCCCGAGGGTCAGCTGACTGTCGATGTCTTTAAGACTGACGATGAAATTGTCATTCAGTCGGCCATTGCTGGAGCTAAGCCAGAAGATATTGATATTTCGGTTACCAACGATATGGTTACAATCCGTGGTCGTCGAATGCCAGAAGAAGATATTAAATCGCCAGACTACTACCATCAAGAGCTTTATTGGGGCCCCTTCTCTCGTTCAATAATACTTCCTATAGAGGTTGATTCCGATAAATCCAAAGCCGCCGTACGCAACGGGATCTTAACCATTAGGCTCCCCCGCCTAGATAAAGTTAGGACCAAGAAGATTAAGATCTCCGAATAACGTGTCTTTACGGAATAGAGTAAATCTAAATAAATTATCTTACCAGTTATTGATAGCTGGCATTTTTATATTCGCAAGCTTCCAACTTGGCATATATTATTACGCCAGGAATCAGATGCCTGAAAATGCTAAGATTACTACCCAGAAATTAGAAAATAAAATTACGCCCCTATTTAATACCGGCTTAACAATCAGTATCCAAGATAAAATTATTAAATTAAAGGGCTCTGAGATTAAAGACTTCACTGAAAAATATAGTAGAAATTATTCAGGATTGAGTGATGTTCGAATTAAGCATACTTTAGTGTTGGATTATGTCCAATCTATCGCCCCAAATATCAATCGCGAACCAACCGATGCTCGTTTTCAATTTAAAGATGGCCGTGCCGTAATCTTTTCTCCAGCAATTTCTGGCAGAGTATTAGACATCGAGGCTTCTGCCGATAATATTCAGAGTGCCCTTCTGTCCGGTGATATAACCGCCTCTCTATCAATAACCGAGACCGAGCCAGAGATAACTCTAGACAAAGTAAATGCCCTTGGAATTGACACTCTTATCGGTTACGGTGAATCAAATTTCTCAGGTTCAAGTGCAGCCAGAATTCAAAATATAAAAGTCTCTTCCAGAAGATTTAACGGCTTAATTTTGAAACCGGAAGAAGAGTTTTCTTTCAATGCCATACTCGGTTCAGTTGAAGCAGAAGATGGATACGCCGAGGAGAAGGTCATTAAAGATAAGAAATTACAATACGAATTAGGTGGTGGTATATGCCAAGTATCTACAACTCTTTTTCGTGCCGCGATTAGTGCTGGTTTCCCAATCTTGGAAAGAAAACCTCATGCTTTTCCTGTCCAATATTATAATCCTCAAGGATTTGACGCCACTATCTATCCCGGCATAACAGATTTAAAATTTATGAATAACTCCGATCGGCATATTGTTCTTCAGACAAAAACTATTGGAACTAAGATATCATTCGAAATATACGGTCACGACGACGGTCGTAAAGTTTCCGTTACTGCCCCAATCCAATATGACATTCAACCAGACGGTTCCATGAAGGCTTATTTCACTAGAGAAACAGTCTATGCCGATGGTACTATCAAAAATGAACGATTTGATTCGAACTATCGCTCACCATCTCTCTATCCTCTTGAGAAAAATCCACTAGAGTAGCCTCTTTAGAAAAACCACCTCTTCCAGACCGATAGTTATTTATCCCAGCCGATAAATACTATCTGCATGCTCGGTGTTTTGTCCGCCTAAGAAGACGGAACCTTCTTATATAGCCTATTGGCACATATGACTTGCCAAAACACCTGCGCAAGCTCTGAAGAGATGGTTTCTTCTGTCTAATAACAAAAAATTGAAGAATAAGACTTTTAATGGAGCCACCAGTAGAGAACTCATCAGTGCTGGGAGGGAGACTTGAACTCCCATGCTCTTGCGAGCGCTAGCTCCTAAAGCTAGTGTGTCTGCCAATTTCACCATCCCAGCTTATTATATCTTTTCATAAAGATACGCTGTTATCTTACCTATTTTTTCTGACTTAATCAATCGCATTTTTTCATGTTTTCTAATATCTATCGGGAAACTAAGCACAAGTATTTTACTTCCCAGAGACAACTCTTTCTCAATTTTACTAGCTACTACATCTACTATCTTAGGAAAAAGATATGCGTAAACGAAAGAGACTCCTTGCAAATCAGCAACCCTAAGATCTTTTCTGCGTATAATTATCTTGTCATTTAATTTCTGGATTCTTATTTTAAGACATGCTATATAGTAAGGCCAAAACGCAATCTCATAACCAATAGTTTTTGTGACATTAAAGTCATTAACTACAGAGATAAGAATGCGACCATCACCGCATCCGAGATCACAAACAACATCAGACCGATTAAGCCCTCCGAAAATGAGCAGTTCTTTAACATGTTCTCTTCTACTAGGAACAAATGGCGCACCTTTATAAGCCGATTGCACCCATGAAACCATATACAATACCAGCAAGGCCGTCACGCCTACCTGAACAAGTAATAGAAATGTTAATAACGAATACGCAATAAATATCTCCATGTCAGTCTACGAAAAGCGGCCATCCCTCGCCAAGCTCGGGACGGCCGCCCTACATTTCCCTTTATTTAATTAAAGAATCCCCTATTAACGACCGACGCGATTGTTTGCATAATTACACCAACGGCCAGAACGATCGCGGCACCGAAGATACCATTCCATATCGTTTTTCTTGCAGCTTCAACTTTCTTGTCATCTCCGCGGGCTGCCATCCACATAATACCGCCCCAAATAATCATGATAACAGCAATAACTACTGATATAACAATGAGCCATCGAGCTATTAATTGAATCGTATCGCCTATCTCATTTAACGTTACTGGGTTTCCACCCACCGCCGGACTTGGAGTCGGCAAAATTGCCGCGCTTACAAATAACGGCGCCAGGGCAACCAATAATGCTATCGCTATAAATATTTTTCTCTTCTCCATAAATCCACCTCCTTTCAAATAATAAATAATTAACTTATTTTTATTAAAACCAGAAAAAACTTCTATTCACTAGGGCTGCGATTGTTCTGATAATCACGCCTACGCCTAATATTATCATTGTTCCCCATACACCATTCCAAAACATTTTCTTTGCCGCCTCAACACCCTTTTCTCCAGCCGTCATATATTTAATGCCAGCCCATATAAACCAAATGACCGCAAAGACCATGCTCATAAGCATAATCGTAGTAGCCACGAATCTCATCGTATCATAAATCTCTCCCAACGTTATCGGAGTACCCGATGGCAAGGAATCAACGGCGTAAACTGCAGGTCCGAATAACATAACAACAGCGACCAAACCTAGTAAACTAATTCCAATTTTTTTATTCATATTCCTTTATTCGTATTTATTTATTAACAATGAAGTGGTAAGAATCTAGAAACGTCAGGTACCCCGACGGCATTGGCTACCGTAGCAATGATGGTATAGGTAGCCAACACAACAGCGATGCCAATAGCTACCCATTTTAGACCTTCTCTTGCCTTAGTTACTTTCGCCGGCTCGCCATTGCTTAAGAAAAACATGACGCCAGAATATACCAGCATCACGATCATTAACAAATAAGACATTCTTGCCGCCCAGCATACTAACCCGTTAATTATAGCAAATATATTTTGGATAGTTAAGTCGTATTCTGGCATATCTTCGGCTAAAGCGATAAAGGGTATTAGTGCTCCGATAATGTATGCAAATCTTTTAAAATTTTTCATTTTACTATTTATTTCCAAGCTCAAGAACGCTCCTGATCAAACTAATAAAGCCTTTGTTAATGAATATAATGGCAAGACCAATGGCCACCCATTTTAATATAGCGCCGCCTTTTTTAACATTTGCGGGATTGGCGCCAGCTGTCATTAATAATACGCCGGCCCAAATAATCAAACCCACGGCCACGGGTATGGCTAGATTAAACAACCACTTAGCAATAATATCCAGTAAATCTGTCAAACTACTCGGCTGACCCTTAAGCCAATTAGGCACCGTAAATTGATAATTCTGTGTTGTACCGGGCGTCCCTGGCGCTCCAGTATTGCCAGTTCCGGTTCCACCACCCTTACCAATAGTTATAGGCACAGATGATGAGGTGGGCAGGACGACAATAGCACTTCCTATGCACTCTAATTTACCTCTAAAAGCTACGACACCGTCTCCGCCGGCGGTATAATCGTGATTAAAATCGAAAGAATAGTTAGGATTTGTCGCACTAACCGGCTTAATGGCTTGCGTATAAACCTTATTACCCGCGCCATCAATCATAAATGCCTGCACCCCCGAACATCTAGCGATAAAATAAAGCGGTGAATCAACCTTCGCCTTGAATGTTACCTTCAGCCTAGTAGCTTCATTTGCTGGAATTGTGATCGGTGTAATACTGAAATCGGTAATCGTAACAGTTGGATTCTGATCAATAACAGGAGCAACTTTCAGATATTTTATAGTCCCAGTTTTACTGGAATCAACAGACGTACCCGATCCAGATGAGTTAATACTAGCTACTAAATAAAGGCTGGCATTTGTAAAGGGATTAGAATTAGCCACTCTCCAGTCAGAGATAAACACGGCACCTTCTCTAGGAAAGTAAACATCAAATTCTGCCTCTCTTGTATCTGACGATCCCGAATGGTCACTCCAAACTACAACATGCACTTTCTCTAGTGAGCAATTCTTGCCATCAATTTTATACTTTACCAAATCCCCTATCTTGGCACTTTCTTGCGTCCAAGTGATATTTGTTAATTGACACGTAGCAGCATTAGCATACGACGATAACATCGGGACGATCCAGATTATGGCTATGGCTATCGCTAGATAAATGATATGTCTTCTCATTGAATAATATTATTATTAAAATTCCTTTTTTGGTACCAGCGCCAGCCGAAATATCCTCCGGCTATGACTAGCCCGCCCAATATGTATAGTATAGCGCTAAGCAAAGAACTTGTCTTGCCAGTTTCGGGAGCAGCCATCGTCGAAGGCGACGGCGTCACGGCTAATAACGATGAGCTAGTACAGTCATTGAGACAATTATTGTAATTCTCACCCACGTCTGAATCACAAATTTTATCATCATTACAGAATGACGTCTCGCCGACAGGAATACTTATCAATATCTTTTCCTGATTGTCATAAATATTAACGTCTTTGGCATTAGCAAAATAAGGCAAGGCAATCACTAATTTCCCTGCAGTTTTTCCTACCAACGTTAACCCAGGATCAAATTTGATTTCTGTAAGCTTCACGCCCTTAACGCTTATAACTTCTGCTATATATGGATAGGCAGTCTGTATCTCTGGCTGGACATATAGCCCCGGAATTACATCATAGATATACTCAAAATCTCTGTCGGCCATCAATGCACCATTATTATAATATAGATGGAACTGATAATAGTAACTGTCTGGCTGAGCGATATCTCCCCTGGCAAAGGTTACGGATAAGAGCAATGATAAAATTAAAAATATTTTCTTCATCAAAATCCAGGATTAGCTAAACAATAAGATACTTTTCTTACATAACCTCGAGTTTCGTCAAAACCAGTATTACACATAGTATGAGTACTATTATCATACAGGCACTCCCATTTTTTAACTGCACCACCACCACAAGAGTTCGCCCCAGCGCAGTCGACTGAATTAGCGCAAGCACCCGCTCCTCCATTATATGCCGCAATCAGATCACGGGTAGCGGGACAAGTTTGTGATGTCGCTCTGATATATTCCGCAGCCAAACAAATACTATTATTAGCATTAGCAGGATCCATTAACCATGCTCCCGTTATATCCTGATTGACGCCACATTTATTAGCATAATTTTTTGCCGTTTCTGGCCTTAACTGCATTAAGCCAAAAGACGAACCGCTATTTGCCTTAACATTACAGCTAGACTCAGATACCATTATTGCCTTAAGCAAATTAGCTGATGCTGTACCACCGGCATATTGAGCAATAGCTGAGCTATACTGAGAACAACTGGAATTAGAGCATCCACCTTGTGGCTGTTCGTTGTCGCACAAATTTTTTCCAGTATAAAGACACGCGGTTCCGGTCCCTGCCCCTGGTCCAGGAGCTGGTACCGGGGCCGATCCAGTACCCGTCCCTGCCCCAGATACAGTTTCCGAGCAGGTAATCGTGAACCAATTATCGGATATATCATCAACGGCAAGGCTCTTTATTAAAAAATTAACCCCAATCCACGCAACCAGCATAATCGCAATTCCAGCCGCTGTCGCCGTAAATATGCTCTGGCCCTTCTTAACCTGGGCCGGCAGAGCACCGCCCAGAAGAATTAAGAAACCAGCATACATAAACATGATCACCGCAATTGGTGGCATAAGCCCTTCAACTAGAGCATCCATTAAATTGCGCGCCAATTTAAACAGATCGCACCTACTGCAAGGATTTGCAAATTCTGGATGATCAGCTGGTGGGTTATTAACGCCACATTGAACGATCGGGAACCAACTGACAGCAGAGGCAACATTAGTACCCAAAACAAAAACCAAAGCAATGACGGCTAAAAATATGATTATACTCTTACTGGCCATCTCTGTTTCTTTGTTGACTCATTAATACTGAAACTTTTGATTCGGCACTTTGGATAGCATCCCTGGTGCTTTGTCTGTGAAAATTTACATCATCAATCATGTTGGCAAAAATTGTTTCAATAGATGGTGCGTCAACCTGATACCAAGACTTAGCGGTTAATGCCTGACTGGCAAAGACATCGAGATTGTCATCCTGTTTTTGCAATTCAAGTATGTCTCTTCGTGCCGATGGTCGATTGGTATCTGCTAAATATGCGGTAGCCCCTTCTTTAGAGGTAAGATAGGTGATAAATTTCCAAGCTTCGTTTGGTGATTGGGACTTATTGGCAACGGCTACAGCCCAATAATTAGCATAATTTTTAATATCGGTATTACTAATTTGCGGTAGTGGTGCAATTCCAAAATTTAGCTTTGACGCTTTTGCGTTTAAATTGGCTACTTGATGAGAATAGTTAATCATCATCGCCGCCGTACCTTCAGTAAAAGCGTCGACCGAATAATGCTGACTATCATTCCAGCAATAAGTCTTGACTGCTGGATTGGCAAAATCCGTATAGTATTTTAGCGCTCTTTCACCAACGGCCATGCCGTCGACATTGGCACCGAACGTAGCTTGAGTCCTATCGGTATCTACCATATTGGTTCCGCTTTGTAACATTAAAGACATTAAAATATCGGTTGAACGATTAATATTTTTAGCTGTACCAATTGTGGCCCCAGATTGGATGATATTGCCATAACTATCCAACTTGGTTAATAATTCTACGTCAGTATTGAACTCATCCCAGTTCTGAGGCGGACGAGTAATGTTTGCTGTATTGAATAGGTCCCGATTATAGTAAAGGCCCAGGGTATCGACATAAAGAGGTAGGGCATATATTTGATCATTTTGAACAAGATCGTCGTAAGCCACATCAACATATTGATCTCTGAAAGATTTGGCAGTCATCAATGGCTGTTTCTCACCTGGGATCTTAGCTGGCAATGCAACTAATTTGTCTCCATGCTTAGGTAGCCAGGTATGCTGGATCATGAATATATCTGGCCCCGTGCCAGCCGCCAAAGCATTCACTAATTCCTGTTCGTAGCCCTCATAGGGCATCAACGTATAGATAATCTTGATACTGGGATTGGCTGTCTGAAAATTCTGAATAACTCTTTCGAACGCATTACGATCATCATAGACACCCCAAAACGAGAGTGTAACCTTTTGACCAGTCCCACCGCCAATGTTCCCTACAATCAAAAAAACAACAACAAAAAATATAACAAGAACTACTCCGCCGATAATCAGATATAGTTTTTTATTATTCAATTTATTTCTTAAATACTAAACCAACATGAAACTTATCTACGCTCAGATTCTTCTCGAAATGAAAACCTATTGATTCAGATATAGATTTCAAGTGATCTTCACTGCTACGTAAATCATCTGGTGGCCCAAGTCCACCGCTTCCCTTTTTCCACTCTATCATTATTAATAATCCCCCAGTCTTCATAATCCTTAAAGCTTCTTTTAGTATTTCTTCTTTCTTTTTTGACTGAAATAATGCCTGAGAAATAAAAACTGCGTCTTGGGTTAATTCGCTAATTTTCGTACTGCCGATAACCTCGAGGTCAGCATGGATATAGCCAATGTTCTCTAGGCCCAGCACTGTTGCTTTATTCTTGACAGTCTCCAGGGCACTCTTCTGGACATCAGCTGCGCTTACAAAACCATCCTTACCAACTATCCTTGCAAGAGCCATAGTCATATGACCAGAACCGCAACCAAAGTCAGCTACTTGCATACCAGACATAATGCTAAGCTGTGGAATTAGATTTTCCGGAGAGATTAAACCACCTTCATTATATTGTGACATTATCTTAATTTTATCACACCTAAAGCATCCCAAGAACACAGTTATCCACTAAAACATTCCTCTCAGACCGTCGTGCTCCGTAAGCCTCTTCAACATGTCTGGGCTTCGCTGACAATGATTAATTAGATTACTTATTGATTCTTAGAATTAATGCGAATGCAATAACAAAACCGACGACAACAAATAAAATACTAGCAATAATCCAAAATCTTGCTCGTCGCTTACTAACCAGCATAAATTGATTGCTAAACTTTTCTAAAAATAAATTCACACTCTTCTCTTTTTGGCTTACATCATCAATTAGACGCACATCTCTTTCGCGGTCACCGAGTACTTTAAGAAGATCTTCTTTACGGATTATGCCCACCAATATCTTTGACTGGTCAATAACTGGTATCGGATCTAGCCCCATACTCTGTATAAAAATATCTGTAATCTTAAATATTGAATCATCCTCCTTGACTGCAAAAAAGCTTCTCCCCACCACGTCTTCAACTTTGAGACCTAAGACCCCTCTTAAATTTTCCTTGATCAAACTAGCATCTTTTTTATACAAATTAAGATGTCCGAATAATTTTATAAAAGTCGGCAAATGAATAGAAGTACCCTTGACAATCAAGTCTTGATTAACTAAGGTCCCAATCAAGAATCCACCTTGAATAACTGGCAATCCAGTAAAGCCATTCTTTATCATCAAATCAACTGCCTCGATCAATGGCGTATCTGGAGTAACTGATACGATCTCTTTACTCATTATTTCAGATGCAATCTTCATTAATCTTATTATATCAGTAATAATAAATAGCAAGAAACCTCTATCAAATAAGATTCGATAGAGGTTTCTTAGCGCGATCAATCTAACAGTTTAGTCACATGCTAGCATTTCACCGCCCGAAGCAAAGACACAATTAAAAGTCACCCATCCCCATCCTCCTATATTAACCCCTCCACTGCCACCGGATTCCTCAGATGCAAGTTTTGCGCTTGAATTACTGAAACTAAATACACTCATAGAATCTATCTTATCGTATTGAACCTGCGCATCCTTGATTGCCTTATTCTTCTCTACGACGGTTTTCGCATTACTCAAGTTATTTAATAGTTCGAAGCCAACGATAGATCTGCTTCTTACTTTAGTTATTTGGCTCTCCTTGAATATCCATACGCCAACGCCAACTACTATTGCTGTGACTAATACACTTACCAATATTTTTTTATTCATTATATTTATAGACGATTATTTTTAAATCAACGCTCTTCCTGGCATTCCTTCGCTCGACCATCGAAGGTATTTTTAGCTACACTAATTATAATCCTGCACTCTCAGTAGATCAAGCTACCACCGTAGATGCTATAGAATCTCCAATCTCCATTCGCATGATTCGCACGCCCTGAGTGGCCCTTCCCAAAATTGATACACTACTAATCTCCGTCTTAATTGTTTGACCCTTTTTAGACATGGCTATCAATTCTTTATTCTCCTCAGAAGTAATATGGCCAGAGACTAGGTTGCCCGTTTTCGATGTTATTTTTGAAGTCATAATGCCTTTACCACCACGATTCTGGACTTTATAAAACCTGACATCAGTTCTTTTTCCGTAACCATTCTCCATCACTGTTAAAACTTTAAGGCCTTTCTCAACGCCAGATGGGACAACGTCAGCGCCGACAACTTTACTGTCTTTGTCTACTCTAATACCAATCACTCCGCCAGCACTTCGGCCCATTGGACGAACATCTTTTTCTTTGAACCTAATGGCACTTCCATCTGAAGTAACGAGCATAACCTGATCATTGCCGGAAGTAGTTAAAACCCACTTTAATTCATCGCTAGCCTTTAACTTAATTGCGATCATACCACTCTTCCTGACAGAAGAAAATGCATCAATATCAACTTTCTTAATCACACCATTGGCCGTAGCCATGAATAGAAAACCCTTTGATTCCTTAGGAATTGGCACAACCGCCGTAATGACATCTGTCGGAGAAACCTGTAGAAAATTAACGATCGCCCGACCTTTGGATTGTCTTGACGCCTCTGGTACTTCATAACCCTTAGTCTGGAATACTTTCCCAGAATTAGTAAAGAATAATACACTATCGTGAGTGTTAGCCATAAAGAAATGGGACACGGCATCTTCGTCTTTTGTTGTCATGCCCATCAAACCCTTGCCGCCACGCTTTTGCGATCGCAATATATCTGGCGCCATGCGTTTGATATAGCCGCCATGAGTAATCATAAACAAAGAGTCTTCTTCAGGAATTAATTCTTCTTCTCCAATTTCTTTTAATTGTGACTTAACCACTTTAGTCCTTCGTTCGTCGCCATATTTGTCTTTAATCTCAATAAATTCTTGCTTTATAACACCCAGCATTTTCTTCGGACTGGCTAATAGATCTTCGAGATATGCTATCAGGGCTTTTTTCTCTTTTAACTCATCCTCCAGCTTCTTCCTTTCGAGACCAGCTAGTGCTTGTAATTTCATTTCTAAAATTGCCGTGGCTTGTAGATCAGAAAACTTAAACTTTTTTATTAAATTCACAAACGCCTCTTCTTTAGATGCCGACGCTCTGATTATTTTTATAATCTCATCAATGTGATCTAGGGCCTTTTTTAAGCCCTCTAAGATATGCGCGCGATCTCTAGCCTTTTGTAACTCAAACTTAGTACGCCTAGTAACTACTTCTTTCCGATGCTCAATAAACTTCTCAAGCATCGCCTTCAGGCTCAATGTCTGAGGCTGAATACCATCAACCAATGCCAGCATATTAAAGTGGAAAGATTTCTGTAACTCGGTATATTTGAAGAGTTGGTTTAAGATTTTCCTGGGATAAGCATCCTGTTTTAGATCAATAGCAATACGCAAACCCTCTCGATCAGATTCATCACGTATATCTTTAATACCCTCCATTTTTTTATCCTTCACCAAGTCAGCCATTTTCTTAATAAGCTCTGACTTATTAACTTGGTAAGGAATTTCCGAAACAATTATCTGAAATCCTTTCTTATTCTCAACAATATCGGCCTTGCCACGCATTACGATTGGTCCCCTGCCGGTAGCATAGGCATTCACGATATCGCCTTCATTATATATAACTCCACCAGTTGGAAAATCTGGACCTTTCACAAACTGCATCAGATCCTTAACATCAGCCTCTTTATTCTCTGTTAAATAAGCTAGGGCATCTAAAATTTCCGTAAGATTGTGCGGTGGAATATTCGTAGCCATACCTACAGCAATACCCATCGAGCCGTTTATTAAAAGATTAGGAATCCTTGTCGGTAAAACAACTGGCTCCGTTGTTGAGCCATCATAGTTATCTACAAAATTAACTGTATCTTTCTCTATATCAGACAAGAGCTGCTCTGTAATCGGAGCCAATTTTGCTTCGGTATACCTGTAGGCTGCGGCATTGTCTCCATCAATCGAACCGAAATTACCCTGACCATGCACTAGTGGATAACGTAAAGAGAAATCCTGAGCCATACGAACCATTGAATCGTAAGCTGCCGTATCGCCATGAGGATGATATTTACCAAGCACATAACCCACCACAGTTGCCGATTTTCTAAATTTTGCCTGAGGCCGTAAGCCCATTTCATGCATTGAATATAATATTCGGCGGTGAACTGGCTTTAATCCATCACGTACATCCGGCAAAGCTCGTGCTACAATTACGCTCATCGCATAATCTAAGTACGACTTCTGCATTTCATCGATAATCTCCCTATTTTTTATATTTTTTGTTTCTTCATTCATAAATAATGGGTCAATAATCAGTACTGGAACGTCAGCTCCAGTATTAGTTAATAACCCTCATTATTATTTCTGACCCGATAACGGTAGAAGATAGCCTTTATTATTTTCAACCGCAGGATTCTGATTATTCTTAACATCTTGATCCTTACTACCACTATCAACGCCTACAAAACCAAATATCGTTCCGCTCAAATCCTTAAATGTGCTACCGATATCACCAAGCAGGCTAGAATTAGCCTGAGCATATTGGTTTTGATTTATCGTATCGCTAGGATTCAACAATACAAATAAATTCTTTTCAAACGATCTGTACCAGACCAAACCAATTATTGATATAGTTGTGATCACGCAGAAACCAAACATTATTTCTCTAATATGTTTTGGCTGTTGGCGGATCTCTTCTAGAATAGACATTAGATTAAATCAAACACGACCAATTTTGTCTCCTCCATTGGTAATGTTTTTTTATTTACTTTATATTTATCGACCTTTTCTGGGGTCAACCCTAATTCTTTTATAAATTTATCTACACCATCAATTTTATCTGATTTTAGATCTTTTACTTTATAGTGCATGGGAATAATAATTTTAGGTTCAATTTGACTTATTATCTCAACTGCCTCTTTGTAGTCTATGGTATAAAAACCGCCCACTGGAATCATTAAGATATCTACATCACCAATAGCTTCTATCTGTTTATCGCTTAGCTTGGTTTCGCCAAAATCACCCATATGGCAAATTGTTACGTCTTCAGCTCTAACTATATAAATTGTATTTAGTCCCCTCTCCTTGCCTTCAGTTTTGTCATGAAAAGACATAATGCCTTGGACATAAACACCATTTTTTTCGTACTCACCCGGATTGGTTATCACAAATGCCTCGGGATTAGCTCCTTCTATATTATTATGGTCGTGATGCTGATGAGTAACCAAAATTAGATCATCCTTTACTCTGGGTGGCTTAAGACCTATTTCTTTATCAAACGGATCTATTAGAATAGAGCCTTCTTTGGCTTCCAATCGGAAACAGCTTTGTCCGTACCATGAGATATTCATTACCTATATTCTACCAAATTCTCATAATTTTTCAATAGCCTTAAATAAAAAGCGGGGCTCATTTCTGAGCCCCAGCCGGTGGTTTCACAAGTTCGGCTTCAAGTCGTCGAACCTGCTTCACGAGAGCATCCTTCAACCCTGGATGTCGAAGGTAGCGCCGACCGCTGAGATGCGATCGGTGCTTCTTTCCTGTCCAAGCGTCATGCTTTTTCATGGATACCTCGCGCTAATTATACCATTTATCGTGGTGTAGTGTCGATACCACATCCTGCATTGGGCCATATCATAAGCGCGGTGTGACTATCTTGAGAGGCTTTCGCAGGACGACTGGTTCGAGAATGAGGAAAATTTCAGTAGAAATTATTCCGTACTCTCAAGATAGCCACATCGAGCGCTGATTTGACGATTGAGATGATATAATGTAAGCTACTCGTGCTTATGTATACCGCTTCTGTTGTTTTAAACGGAAGTTAGGGACCGCATCGGCATTAACTAACCTCGGAGATCAGGCACATAGCAAAAAACTATGGTCAGATGTTTGAGAATGCGGAATAATGAATATCTCAAATTCCTCAATTAAATCTATGAAAGAACTCCTTTCCAAGGAGGAGTTTTATTTGCCGAAACCGGGTAGTATTTTAAACGGCGAAGTCATCAATACTTCGAAAGCTAATGTTCTTATTGATCTTGGATCGGTTGGTATTGGCATAGTTTACCCGGGAGAATTTTACGATAATCCCGACAGAATGAAAGTTTTAAAGGTTGGGGACAAGGTTTCAACTATGTTGCTCGAACTCGAAAATGACGACGGCTATCGCGAGCTATCCTTACGCGCTGCTCAAGCCACAACTGCCTGGCAAGACATTAAAGAGATCAAAGACAAAGGCGAAGTAGTTAATACTAAAATTATTAATATCAACAAGGGTGGATTAATAATCGAGATAAGCGGTGTTCAGGGTTTCTTGCCGTTGTCTCAGCTCTCTGGAGAACATTATCCGAAAGTAGAAGGCGGAGATACGACTAAGATCGTACAGGCTTTACAAAAATTCAAAGGACAAGAGTTTAAAGTTAAAGTTTTAGATTTCTCTGAAGCTGAAAACAAATTGATTGTTTCTGAGAAAGCCATTCAAGATGAAGTCGTCAAAGCTGAATTATCTAAACTTACCGTCGGTGATATTGTTTCTGGCACTATTACAGAAGTTACCGACTTTGGCGCCTTCGTTAAATTAAGCGACACACTTGATGGCTTGATTCATTCTTCAGAAATTGATTGGAAGTTTATCGAAGACCCTCGTGAATTATTACATTCAGGCGATCAGATCAGCGCCAAGATTATAAGCCTCGACGGCGGACGCGTTTCTCTGTCATTGAAAGCATTAAAAGAAGACCCCTGGCTTAAGATTGAAGAGAAATATAAAGTCGGACAGAAAATAAACACGAAAGTTATTAAGACTAAGAACACTGGTGCATTTGTTGAACTAGAAAGTCCGATCGAAGGCACTGGCAATATTATTGGCTTTGTCCCCTCTTCAGAATTTGGCGATACGGCTATTGAAGCCGGCAAAGAATATGATTTTGCGATTGTTACCATTGATGCTAAAGAGCACAAATTAACTCTTACCCTCGATAAGAAAGCTTAGATCTCAGCAACTCCGCCCAGTCACCTTGAATGACACGATGTAAATAGACTACGTCCAGCTGTATTGAAGAGTACGACATAGATTCTTGCTAGAATCTTGCCTCTTACTCGCCTCGTCAGGCTCCGTAAGCCTCTTCAATACAGCCGGACTCCGTCTTGATATAAACGCAGTCATTCTCTGTAAGTCTATTTAAAATGACTGGGCTTTGTTGGCATCTAATAGACTTGATAAGTTGCCAAGCCTAAGACTTTTAAGAGACTATCGTAGCGCGACGGCGCGAGATAGAGGCTGATTCTCGTGCTTTAGCCCGACTAGAATCGCTTTCGAGATAGACCTGCCTGCCGGCAGGCAGGGGCGAAATCTCAGTAGAGAATACAGCCGTATGATTAAAAGTCTTAGGTTTGGCAGTTTGACATACTAGCTTTTTTCATGTATATTACTGCCACGTTCACTGTCCCTTAACAAGGAGATTCTCATGGCTACCGAGGCAAGAGTTCTTGGGTTGTTCGATGAGATTGACCAGATCAGGATATGGCACAAATCAACGATTGACGCGCCCGCAAAACCCGTATCACCCCGAAGCGATGGTTATCTGGGTAGTTATACCTCGGGTATATTCGTGATTGAGATTGTGCCAGAACAAGGCAGGTATCTCGTCTTGAGGCAGGATCAAGACAGAGAAAAGACCTTGCATCCAATTGCCTCACACCCAGCTGAGCATAACTGGAAGTTATTTCGGCATACTGTTCCAATTTATCCCAATAAGCTTAGTGCGGGTGTTACTAAATATCCGACAAATCACATTAAACTAGTACGGATTTATTCCAACGAAAAAGCCCAGACAATTTTCCAACTCTGGGAGATTGCCATTGTTGCACAATACAATGAAGAAAATGATCAGATGGGCTTCTTTCTTACGATCCAACTGACCAACGAAAGTCGGATCTATAAAGATGCGGCTGGTAATGTTCTACTACCTGAATATCCTGGTTTCACGAACTGGGAGTCTCTTCAATACTATACGGCAATGCTCGTTGTCACGACGGAAATACCGGATATTGCTTTATGGCCAGTTGAGAAAAAGCAAGAGCCTCAGAAGTTTGAGAATAATACGGGAAAAGTAATCTGGTACAATCTTGCTCAGCAATTTGGCCTTGTAGCCTTTGGCGAACAAGGTCAGGTAGCAAGAGTCCACTGGAGTGAGATTCGATCAGATAGACGTCTTATGAAACTTGAGACAGGCCAGATGGTCAGGTTTATCGGGCTCGTACAGCCCACTAAGACAACCGCCCGGGTTACCACCGTTCAGTGGGAGCTCAAGGGCGTTGAAGTAGTCAATTAAGACAGGCATTTCGTGGGGCTCCAAAAGAGCCCCCTTTTTAATACTTAGGCAAGATTAACTGCTAAGCGAGGTGCAGCTGTTTTGAGAGGGTTACGGAGCGCGACGGCGCGAGTAACAGGCAAGATTCTAGCAAGAATCTATGTCGTACTCTCAAAATAGCTACACCGAGCGCTTTACTATTGACATTTAGCTAAGATTGATATATAATGTCTATATAGTTAGGACTTTGAAATGACTACATAATTTAGCAGGAGAGAGCTCTTTGTGGCTTAAATGGCCCCAAAGAGCTCTCTCCTGTCGTATAATTGTTAGTGGCTTTGGATGCCCATGTGCATCCTTTACCAGGGTTCTGGAGCCAAACAGGAGATGGAGCTTCTCGACCGCGGTAGACCGCGGATACGAGGAGGACATCATGGGAAAGACAGCTCGAGTTCAGAGGTTGAAGGGTGTTAGCGACGCGGACCTGGCACAGACGTTCGAGGCGGCAGTCGCCGTCGACGTCCCAGTCGCTCCCCCGGCTCCGCCGGTGGAAGACCTGTCGCTGCCCCAGGCCATCTGGCCGAAGCAGGACGACACGCCGAAGGCCCGCGTGTTTGCCAAGTGGGCAGACGGAGTACAGACGATGTTCTTCGCCTGTGCCAAAGCGGTACAGGACGCGATCATCCGCAACCTCGCGGTTGCGGTGCAGGCAGGCGAAGTCCAGACCAACGGCGTTTCCGACAGCAAGGCCATCACGCCCGTGTCGGTAAACCTGTTCGAGACACTCAAGGCAAAGGCCGAGGCCTTCTTGGCGAGCCTTCCGATCGTTGACCGCGGCCTCGCCGCAGAACGCGTGAAGGAAGCTCTCGGGTTCATCCTGTACATGCAGGAGAAAAACCAGAGCCTCGATCTGTCGGCCGAGCAGACTCAGGCCGAGCTGGCCGAGAAGCGAGTCAAGGTGAATTTCTTCGCCGATGGGGTGGACTTCAAGCCTGCTGTTCTGCAGGCCGAAGAAGCCGCCAAGTCGGCATCGCAAGTGACCGAAGACTTCCTGATTGGTCAGCTTCGCGACAAGGCCGAAGCGGGAGGACAGGACGAAGTTGCGGTCGAGCTCTTCATTGCCGAGAAAGTGATGACATTGCTCAGCCCAAGCGACCGGCGATATGTGATCATCGGGCGCATCCGCGACCTTGATCAGTTGGCACGTCCGGCGTACACGCCTCGGGCAACAACAGCACGACCGGCTGGACACGATCCGAAGCGCGCGCGCTTCACGCGCCGCGGGTAGTAACTCGGCATCGTAGTCGAGTACCCACCGACGGAGGACACGTCCTTCGTCGGTGGGCCCAAACAACAAAAACGATTGAGCAATGAACGCATCAATCAGAAAGGTATAAAAGTTCTTTGTCCGAGACATAGGTGGAAAGTAAACCACCTTTAAATAAAAAACTTCGGGGATGCCCACCGTGAAGCAAGGCATAGGGACGCTACCGCGTCCTTTTATGATCCTAAAAATCACTCCGCCCAGCCATATTGAAGAGTACGACATAGATTCTTACTAGAATCTTGCCTCTTACTCGCCTCGTCAGGCTCCATAAGCCTCTTCAATATGGCTGGGCTTCGCTCGGATAACTATTAAATATAGGCGGAGCGAGGTATGGTTGTTTTGAGAGGCTTTCGCAGGACGACTGGTCCGAGAACGAGGTGCTTTTCAGCAGAAAAGACAGCCGTACTCTCAAAACAACCATACCGAGCGTTATCGTCTTCTAACCAATAGCTTGGAATCGGTTTGTAATTAATTGGATGGGCGTCTTCAACGAAATACCCATATGTAATCTTTTGTGATTGTAGTATCTCAGATATTTCTTCAGCTCACAATTAATCGTTTCAACGTCGTTCGGTAGTTTATCTAGACATTCTTCTTGTAAGGTTCTATTGAATCTCTCAATATGAGCATTATCATTCGGTTTCCCAATCCGAGTGTAGCGATGCTTCTTTCTAACCTGTGATACAAACCATCTTCCAAACTCAGGCCCATGATCACTTTGAAGCATATCAAACTGGAATGGTGCAACCTTCTGTGCTTCGGCTACAAAGCGAAGACTAATTGCTCCATTCATTCGATCTGATGACCAAGCATATACCCAACGTGAATACACATCCAAGAGCACAAAGACATACAATCGTTTCTTCTCACTGATCATTCGATGAATGGTGTCTAATTGCACTAAATCACCAGCTTTTAAGGGTAGGGGTCTGTCTACATGAGGATGATACCGTTTCCATGGACTACGCTTCTTCATGAGTCCATGACGATCGATAGTTCGACGTACTGAATTAAGTGATACCACAATTCCTTGATTCAGCAGTTCTTGATGAATCACTTCGCTGGTTCTTTTTGTTTTTAACCGAAATTCAATGATCTTTTTTACAATCTTGCTTGAGATCTGTTTGGGATGATGTTCTGGTCGAGATGATCGAGTAGGTATCGCATGATATCCGATTGTCTTAGCTTTCTTTACCCACTTTACGATAACGCTTTGGCTGAATCCAAAGTGTCGGGCTACCTTCCTGGTGCTCCAGCCCTTGTATACTAGCTGAGCGGCATCTCTTCTGATACGAGGCATCTTAGGGTTTGTTGTATATGACATATGGAATCATCTTAATGGGTTAAGTGATTCCAAGCTATTGGGATATTACGCGTTATTTGACTAATACTGAGTTTTATGATTAAATATAGTTAGCGTTTGGGCTCTGATTATATCGCACTCCCCGCTCGATATAACTAGCTCCTGAACAATTGAATAGGTCCCGACAGCCCATGGAGGTGGGCAACCGTGATATATAGAAGCAACGATGCTGGTGGAATCGGTGCGTCCTGCACCCTTTTGTCAATTGATGGCAAGAATATTTTGGTTGATGCTGGAATTTCTTTCGAAAAATTAGGCCGGAGCAATGTTGCCCGCGGTCCTTCGGGTGGATATTTTGAAGGTGTACACATTGACCTCATTATTATCACTCACTCCCATACTGATCATATCGGCTCATTGCCACGCTTTATTCGTGAACATCCGGAGGCAGTGATTATCATCACACGCCAAGCCTATGACACTGGCTTGATTATGTTATGGGACGCCCTCAATATCTCCAATAGACTAAGTGATGAGCATCCAGAAATTAATGCCGTTTTTTCTGAATCGGATATGCATAGGCTTGTATCACCCGAAGATAATCACCTCTTGCTCTTAGAGCAAGATGAGTTGCCAGTTATACTCGAGCATCCGGAATTCCCCGGTTGGCTGTTCGGATTCCATCCGATCGGTCATGATCTAGGTGCAATTTCGATTTTTATTAATCCGCCTACTGATCATCCGGTAATCATCACCGGTGATGCGTCGGCACATTATCAGGAAATCGTTAAGGGTGTGCTCGAGCCTAGCGATGAATTTCTACGAGAAATACTGGCTTCACAAAAAACGCCAATTCTTATTACCGAGGCTACTAATGGTACGCGAGTACCAGATATAATGCCTCCGGATATGGACATTGTCACAGCCACCAACTACAGCCGCGAGCTGATTAAGCAAGAGATCATTAGGACTGTCCTCGGTGCAAAAAATCGCGGTGGGCAAGTTCTTCTACCGACATTTGCTAAGGGCAGATCATCCAATGTTGCCTTGATTTTGATGGAAGCCGGTTTCGTCCCCCATTTGGACGGCATGGCCCGTAAGTTATTTCTCCTTGAAGTACCTAATGCCAAAGAGTTAATTGCCCAAGGCAAGATTGTAATGATCGAAGAAGGCAAGCTCGGATTCGAGCATCGGAAATCTTTATGGGCTGGCACAGACCCATGCGGTCACGAATTCTCTCCAATTATTGTTCCGTCGGCTAATTTGGACAATGGTTGGAGTGTCGAATATGCCAGGCATTTTGTGAGTAGCGATAGAAACGCCCTGATCTTTACGGGTCATGTATTCAATGATTCAACGACTGAGAAGATTATCCATCTCGAAAAGGGCCATACGATCAAGCTCTATTCTTTCGTGGATAACAGAGATGTGGTCATGAATGTTAAATGCGAGGTGAGGCATTTCGATTTATCAGCTCACGATTATCGTCCGGCATTGGTGGAGCGTGTACGCTTGTTGAAACCAGCCCACACGATTATCCATCATTGCGACGAGCCATCGTTTATCGCCGTAGCCAAAACGATTAGACGTTTGCATATCGGCACCCATATTCATCGTGGATTTGGTCTTAAGCACATTGAGATTAATTAATTAGCGAGACGGTTCAGCTCCCCAAGTGGGGAGCTTTTATATTTCATCAATGTCTTAGGCACAGACATTTGTCACTTTATTCACTCTAGCATTTGGTTAGGTGTTTTTCCATTTAGGCCGCAATGTTCTAAATTGTTGTAGTATGTATTCCATATCTTTATCTTTCTTTCTAAGTCTTTAATATCCTTGAATGTATTCTTTTCATAGAACTTCTCTTGATCTTCTCTGTGGCTTCTTTCTACTGTACCATTCTGAGCTGGCTTACCTGGATCAATGAGATAGTGCATGATATTGTGCTCATTACAGAATATATCTAGCACATGAAGAGTCTTACTGGATAGATCACTACGCTTAAGGTTACCTCCGGCATACCTATTGGTGAAGATAAGGCCATTGTCTGTCTTAACTGCTTCTATCTTGTATGGAAACCTTTGCATTACTTCTCGAAGAAATACTACAGAATGATAGTTTGATTGTTCTTCATATATTTTGAGATATCTCCATCGAGAAGCCGTATCAATGGCTGTATATTGATAATATCGCCTACCAGCTACACTTCCTGGTACATACTTAACGTCTATCTCAATTAACTCTCCGGGCTTCCTCTCGGCTCTGATGTATTTGTATTTAATCTTCTTGACTCGATACTTCCTAGTTAGACCTTCTGTCTTGAGTATCTTGCCGATAGTTCTCTCGTGGATACTAATATCTAACTTATCTAATCTCCATTGAAGCTTCTTAGCACATAGCTTAGTCCTTCTTCGAAGATTAAGCACTTTTTCCTTAATGTAGATGGGTGTTTCTTTGGGATTAGTCTTGGGTTTAGTTGATCTTGGCACCAATCCTTCTTCTCCATATACACGGTAAGCCTTAATCCATCTCTTTAGACTTCTAATACTATACGGGCATACCTTAATCAGATCTACGATCTTAACCTCTTTCTTTACTATTGGCTCGACCCATCTTAGTCTCTCCTCCTTAATGTTCTTAGGCATAGATATGCACATTAATACTAGGCTATCAAAAAGTGCCATATGTGTGTGCACATTACCTTTCTAAATTGACAATATTATCCTGAGCTTATATAATAGTATTAACATGCTTAAGAAATTAGCTCTACTGATTGGCGATATTGCCGTGCTCTACGGCTCTTTGGCCGTGACCATCTATATTAGATATGGCAACGAGTTTGATTCACAATTTCGAATGCACTTAATACCCTTTTCTCTTATATTTATATTATGGCTGATTATATTCTACATATCTAATTTTTACGAGATACAAAATTTAAAAAATGGAGCCTCATTTTTTGGATCATTCTTTTATACATCGTTCGTAGCATTACTTCTCTCAATAACTTTTTTCTACGTAATTCCCCTATATGGAATTACGCCCAAGACTAATCTTCTAATATTTGCCCTGGCATTCTCGGTTTTAGGTTTTTTGGTACGATTTTTATTTAATAAATTATTTGAAAGTGCCTTTATTAAGCCCCTGATTATCGTTGGTCTCAATGCCCAATCTCTTGAGTTGGCCCGTTTCATTAAATCGAATCCCCAGCTTGGTTATAAACTTAGCCACGTAGTTGATCTAGATCTACTCACAGACAAGATTAAAGATGAGTTCGAAGAATATGGGATAGTCCAGGGTATAGAAAGTTTGAAAGAAATAATAGAGAAAGAGGATATAAATTCCGTGGTATTGAGCCCAGAAGTTTATAAGATACCGAAAATCATTAATTTCTTTTATCGCTCACTAGATCATAAAATTACCTTTTATGATTTATCAAGTTTTTATGAGCGTACTACGGGAATGATTCCTCTGGGTGCTATCAATCAAGTCTGGTTCCTGGAAAATTTATCAGAAGGTGGTAAGCGTGGCTATGAGGTGGCTAAAAGACTTATAGATATAGTGCTGGCATTAATTATCGGCGGCATTTCTTTAATTTTCTATCCATTTATTATATTGGCCATCAAGCTCAGCTCAAAAGGACCAGTATTTTACAGACAGAAAAGAGTTGGCCGCTACGATAGGCCTTTTCAAATTATAAAATTTAGAACCATGATCGCTGACGCCGAAAAAGACGGAGCGGTTTGGGCGCGCGAGAACGACACACGTATTACGAAACTTGGCAGCTTCTTACGTAAAACTAGGATTGATGAGTTACCTCAGGTTTGGAATATATTGAAAGGTGAAATGTCCTTTGTTGGACCACGAGCCGAAAGACCAGAATTTCATAATCAACTTCAAGATAGTGTCCCATTTTTTCAGGAAAGATATCTGATTAAACCCGGATTAACTGGCTGGGCGCAAATTAATTTTCGCTATGGAGCGTCAATAAATGATACGGCTGAGAAGCTCAAATATGACCTCTATTACATTAAAAATCGCTCCATAGCCCTAGATATAGGTATAATACTTAAGACTATTCGTATTGCCGCTCAACAGGGGGGACGTTAATATTTCGACACGCTATTTGATCTATCAAAGCGGGTCGCCGTGGCGACCTGCTTTTACTACATAGAGATTCTACTAAATTCTTACCACTGACGGCCGAGACTTTGGACAAAGACCCTCGCCTCAGCCTCAAACTTAGGATCAATCCTCGCCGCCGTCTTTGCGCTCTCAATCGCCTTGTCAATTTGGCCTATCCTTGAATAGGCCACCGCCGCAGAAGCCCAATATTGGGCGTTATCGGGACTGATCTTTGTTAATTCTTCGATAGCCCACGCAACTCGATCATTATTTTTAACATCTAGAGATATTTGTACAATTCTCAGATAGTCCGACTCTGAGATTGAAAATCCCAGCTTAAGAGCCTTCTCCGTTAAATCGGCCGCACCTTCCTTATCACTCAGCTGATATTTGACTGAAGCTAGATACCAGAGCGATGTTCCCACATTAGGATTCAATTCCACAGCCTTGGCAAAATATTCTTGGGCTTTGAGATAATCTTTTTTATTAAGATAAGCCTGGCCAATTTCATAATAAGTCCTGACAAAAGTTGGAGATATTTCCAAGGCCCTGAGTGAATGAGCCAAAGCTTGATCATTGTAAGAAGACTTTGCGTCAGATTTACCAAGTGTTATATAAAGTCTAGATAAATATAATTCTGGTAAATAATCCTGCGGAAAGTCCTCTACATTTTTTTGCATCTCACCAACGGTATATCCCAAGGCCTCTTCGTACCCATTAATATAACTGGCCCTAGAGATAGTATCCAAAATAAACTGGGTCATTTTATTTCTATATTCATACTTACCTGGTACGTCATAGGCGATTGATTCTTTAAACTTTTTAATAGCCTCATCGAAATATTTTTGAATCCGGGTCTTATCGTTAGTAGAAGTTAGGCTGGTATTTTGGGCACCCCAACCGGCAATTATACCCCTGGTATTGGCATAATTTGCATAGGTCGGGATGACATTCGTTTTATAGATCAGAATCAACGTTGATATACTTAAGACAATCACTATAAAGCCAAAGATAATCCTATTAGGTTTCTTATAATTACGAGCCGGTTCAATGTCAGTATTACCAACTAAAGATACGAAGCCCAAAATAGAAAAGAACGTTATAAAGTTTGCCGAAGTATCAAAGATAAAACAATTATGGATTATGTATGCTACAAAAATCGAAATTAGCCCTATTATAACTGATCTATCTTCAATCTCTGTTTTAAGTTTGGTCCAAAGTTTTCTTAAAGAAAACCAAAATATACTTAGATAGGCCAGTAAACCAATCAATCCCATAGTAACTAAAATTTCAACAAACATATTATGAGCCCTGTCGAACATAGTTTCTGATCCCGGGCCAGTATAAAAATTAGGATTAAAATGTTTAGAAAACGGAATGTTAAAATTCTCTGGCCCCCAACCGATAATAATTGTTTTTAAGCTATCGTTCCAACCATTTATGCCTGCCGCCCAGGTCCAAAAACGTGTTTTTACGGTAAAATTGTTGGGCGAGAAATTGGTTATTCTTTCTAAATAACCAGTTTTTATTATATCGGAACTTCTCAACAATCCAGCCAAAACAACGAACGTGATAAAAATCGTAACCGTGCCCAGAAAAAATTTCTTAGCCAATTTTGAACGAGAAGTCCACATGTATAGTGTTGTGTACAAAAGTATACCAATGCCAAGAGCAAGAATAGAACCTCTAACCGCGGTCATCATTACAGCTATGCCACATAGAATAACAGCCGAGCCAAATAATTGTTTTTCACGCATGCCAGTTTCCTTTCTGACGAACATCGTCAAGGATAAGAACGTAATTAAAAGCTGATAACCAGCAAACAAGGCAGCGTTACCGATTGTTCCAAATATTCTAGCCCTGCCCTGGCCACCTATAAAAAAATCTATGTTGGTTTTTTGCCCAAAACCATAAAGAGCTGATAATATCCCTGCGCCAGCCATTAATTTAAATAAAAATAGCCAATCCTTTTTTTCTCTAAGAATCGAGGTTAAAATAATAAAATAAACAAAGTAATGCCAGAACGTCCAGAGACCACCCATCCTTTCAAGCGTACCCCAAAAGCTTTGATAAACCTGGACGCTAGTGATAGTTGCCAGACTAAATGCTAGGGTAAAAGCTAAAAAACCCCAAGTGATTTTATTGAATCTAGGGAAATATGAACGATTTTGCAAAATTAGTAACAGATAGGCCACCAGCATTATCTCCACAATACTCCTAAAAATAATTACCTTTCCAAAATGGAAAGGCGAATTATATTGTGAGAATATAATTAATGGAACAAAGGCTACTATATATAGACTTATCTTTAATATTTTTACTAAAAATTTTTCTGTTTGCATGGATTAAAGATTAACAAAAACAAAGCTTTTGTTCAATTTTGAGTTTTTAATTTTAATATTTCCTAGAATTCAGGATCTCGAACTTAGATATTTATATAGATATATAAACGAAATCAAATGAGAAATCGCAAACCATGTCGTCACCATCACGACTCCTCCCCATATCCCGTAATGTTTAAGTAGGTATAATCCTATCGGTATTCCTATCGCCAAGACAACCGTATTTATCAAAATAGACACTTTAACCTTATTAATCGCCCGCCACATAGGTCCAAGACCTATCCCAAGACCATTAAATACTCCGTAAATAATGAAGCCGTAGACATATTTTACACTGGGCATAAAACTCTCACCATATAAAATCTTAAAAGCTATCGGGGAAATAATTGCGGCGCAGACTACTAAGAACGCAGAGAATAGAATCGAATAAAAAGTTACGTTCAAAAAACTTGCTTTCATTTTAGCTAAACTCTCTTCGCGTAATCTAGGAAATTCAATATTAAGCATGATCGAAACTGGTCCCAATAAGCTTAAGGCTAGATTGGTAAATCCAAATGGAATCTTATAAAATGCGACATCGCTTGAGACGAAATATATACCCGCCATGGAGATTGGGAGAAAAGAGAATAGGGTCGCCATATTCCTATCTAGTGCCACCCAAAAACTATACCTAATGAATCTCTTCCAACTGACTACAATTGCACTGTGAATAACCTGACCTAATCTGGGGAACAAACTATCTGTCGACAGAAGCCTATTCCATAAAAAGCCAACAATAGAAAAAATAATTATTGCGCCAATAAGATGCCCTATAGCCGCACCCAGTATCCTATAGCCAGAGAAAACCAATAAAAGCGACAGTCCCCAACGCACAAGTAAGTCGAGAAATATAAAGAAAGTTGCCACACCAATCTTTCTCTCAGCCTGAAATGCCACCTGCGATACCGAGAAAAGAAGGTTAGAGATAATTGAAGCCATGACAACAATTGCAGCAAATAAACCGATGTCATATCGATGATAAAGAAGATTGGAGAGTAGGGGCAATGCAGTTAAAACTAGAGCCACAATGATGCCTACAATGAAAGCTATCTTAAGTAAAAAACCCAGAGCGTCTGCGATTGTTTCCTTATCGCCTCTGGCATAGGCGCCAGCCACAATACTGGTTATCCCATCCCCTACGCCCGTAGCCATAAAAATACCGAATAATGACGCTAAGCTAAATGACAATGCATATATACCAAAAAGCTCAGGTTGTAATATCCGCGCGATACATATTCCCGCCACAGCCTGAGTCAAAGTACCCAGAATACTCCCCATCTGAAGAGTTACAACATTCTTAATAAAAGCTCCTTTGAGCATACCTTGTATTTTGATCACGATCTTTTTAGCCTCAATTGGCATACGCGACATATGTGTGAATATTACTACAAATATGGGAGTTGTAAAAATATATATTAGGTAGTAACATTTATGCCAAATACGACTAAACAAACTTAAATGTCTGAGAACAATAAGACTGCCATTATAACTGGTATAGCCGGTCAAGACGGGTCATATCTGGCCGAGATTCTGATAAACAGGGGCTATGTCGTCCACGGTATTGTCCGCAGATCTTCTTCTTTCAATACATCACGGATCGATCACCTTTATCAGGGTCCTCATAAAAAGAACGAGAATCTCTTTCTTCATTACGGTGACCTCGCTGATGCCGAGGTTATTAGGAGATTAGTATACAAAATAAGACCCAACGAAATATATAATCTCGGGGCTCAATCACATGTTCGAATTTCTTTTGATGTTCCGGAATATACCGCTAACATTACCGGACTTGGAAACTTAAGAATTCTCGAAGCCATCAAGGATTATCAACACGACACCGGGAAAAAGATAAAGTTTTATCAGGCCTCAAGTTCTGAGATGTTTGGCGCGACACCTCCGCCCCAGAACGAGTCCACGCTATTTCATCCTCAAAGCCCCTATGGTTGCGCTAAAGTATTCGCATATCATATGACTAGGCTGTACCGAGAAGCCTATGGAATCTTCGCCGTTAACGGCATCTTGTTTAATCACGAGAGCCCACGACGCGGAGAAAACTTTGTTACACGAAAGATCACTCGAGGAATCGCTAGAATAAAAGCTGGCATTGAGAAAAAAATATATCTTGGCAATCTCGATGCTAAGCGCGACTGGGGTTATGCTCCAGAATACATGGAAGCAGCGTGGCTCATGATGCAGCAATCCAAACCAGACGATTATGTTATTGGCACCGGAGAAAGCCACTCAATTAAAGACTTCCTTAAGATTGCCTTCAGAGAAGCAGGTCTTGGCGACTACAAAAAATACGTCGAGATTGACCCACAATACTACCGACCAGCCGAAGTTCATGGGCTCAGAGCTGATATAAGCAAAGCCGAGAAAAAACTTGGCTGGAAACCCAAAACCAAATTTGCCGGATTAGTCAAAATTATGATTGATTATGACATTCAGAATCTAAAAAATGATTAATCTGAAAAATAAGAAAATAGTTGTAACTGGTGGCACGGGTTTTTTGGGTTCTTATGTTGTCAAAGAGCTGGTCAGGCATGGAGCCCAACGCAAAAATATATCCATACCAAGATCTTCTAAATGCGACCTAACAAAGTGGCAGAATTGCATTGATACGGTCAAAAATCAGGATATTGTAATTCACCTTGCCGGCAAAGTCGGAGGTATCGGTTTAAATAGAGAAAAACCTGGAGAACTTTTTTATGACAACCTGATGATGGGTGTCCAATTAATCGAGGCAGCTAGACAGGCAGAGATCGAGAAGTTCATAGCTGTCGGTACCGTATGTGCCTATCCCAAGCATACACCCGTACCATTCAAAGAAGATGACTTGTGGAATGGTTATCCCGAAGAAACAAATGCTCCCTACGGCTTGGCCAAAAAAATGCTTCTAGTTCAGACGCAAGCATACCGCCAGCAATACGACTTTAACGCCATTTATCTTTTGCCAGTAAATCTTTACGGTCCCGGGGATAATTTTGACCCAAACACGTCCCATGTTATACCAGCTCTTATTAAAAAAGTTGCCGACGCAAGAATGGAAAAGAAAAACTTCATTAAAGTTTGGGGTACTGGCTCCGCATCAAGAGAATTTCTCTACGTTGAAGATGCTGCTGAAGGCATTGTCCTCGCCACCGAGAAGTATGACGGACAGGAACCGATAAACATCGGTGCCGGCCGCGAGATAACCATCAAAAATCTTATTGAGACCATCTGCCGACTTATGAACTTTAATGGCAAAATACTCTGGGACGCATCCAAGCCCGACGGCCAGCCACGCCGCATGCTAGACGTACGTCTTGCAAAAAAAGAATTTGGATTCAAGGCAGTAACGGACTTTGAAGAAGGATTAAAAAAGACCATTGATTGGTATTTGGGAACCCGCCAATAAGCGGGTTTTATTATCCATCTTGTTGTTGATACCTTTTGATACCTTTTGATTAATTTGCTATATTCCACGATAGAAGTTCAGCCAGTCTCCAAAAAACCTGAGTCCCATTGAAGATCACCATAAATATCGCCAAACATCCACCAAGAAGAGGTGTAATTAAAACTAGAGAATAAAATGAAGAAATGGTAATTATTATACGACCGAAAAAAAGAGTCACCTGGAATGACATATGGGAGATTTGGCAATACAGAGAACTCCTGTACTTCTTCACCTGGCGTGACATCAAAGTTAAATATAAACAAACTGCCATAGGAATAACTTGGGCTGTGTTCCAGCCATTTATGTCTATGGTCGTTTTTAGTATCCTATTCGGCCATTTTGGGAAGATCCCCTCGGATGGCGTACCCTACCCAATATTTGTTTTCATTGGGCTTCTGCTCTGGCAATTCTTTACTTCATCATTAACCAATGCCTCCAGTAGTCTTATTAGTAACCAAAGCATCGTCACTAAGGTTTATTTTCCCAGATTGGTATTGCCGATTGCCTCAACCCTGACAAATTTTGTTGATTTTATAATATCTTCTTTTATACTTATCTGCCTGATGGTCTACTATCAGTTTTTGCCTAATCTTACTGGCCTATTTATTTTACCGCTTTTACTAACAATAACATTTATGATCGCAGTTGGTTCGGGTATGATCTTGGCATCGATCAACGTTAAATATCGCGACGTCCGCTACGCCCTTCCATATTTTATGCAAATGTTGCTTTTTGTAACCCCAGTAATCTATCCGCCAAGTATCGCCGGAAAATATTCATGGGTACTGGCCATAAATCCGATGACTGGAGTAATTAAAGCTGCGAGATCGGCCATACTTGGAACCACGCCGACAAATTGGCTACTTTTAGCAATCTCGGCCATTGCCGGAGTTTTGCTGATATTAATCGGCGTTATATTCTTTAAAAAAACAGAGCGTTTTTTCGCGGATGTAATTTAAAACTATGGATCCCATTATCGAATCTAAAAATATTTCAAAAAAATATAATATCAACCACCAGCGGGGAGGTTATATTTCGTTACGTGAAGTCTTAACAAATGCATTAAAAAACCCTCTCAGATTCTTAAAGAAAAAAGTTGCTCGGGTATTTAGCACAAAGGAAGAATTTTGGGCATTGCAAGATATTAATTTTAAAGTCAAAAAAGGAGAAGCCGTTGGTATTATCGGCCCAAATGGCGCTGGTAAGTCCACCTTGCTTAAAGTATTAAGTCAGATAACACCGCCCACAACTGGAGAGATAAAAATCCGTGGCCGGATTGCTTCATTACTTGAGGTTGGTACCGGTTTTCATCCAGAATTAACTGGCAGAGAAAATATATTTTTAAATGGGGCAATTTTGGGAATGCCAAAAATTGAAATAGTCCGAAAATTTGATGATATTGTTAGCTTCTCAGGCATAGAAAAATTTTTAGACACGCCCCTTAAACATTATTCTTCGGGTATGCAAGTACGCTTGGCTTTTGCCGTAGCCGCACATATGGAACCAGATATATTACTTATTGACGAAGTTCTTGCGGTCGGCGATGCTGAGTTTCAAAAAAAATGTCTGGCCAAAATGAACGAGATTATTAAAAAAGATGGCAGGACGATTCTATTCGTCAGTCACAATTTGCAAGCCATAAATCAATTATGCCACAGAGCTATTCTTTTAAAAAACGGCGAGATAGTAAAGGACGGGCCAACTCAAGAAGTTTTATCCGAGTATGCGAATATGGGCAATACGGGTAGTGACGAACATGGCGATTTGACTAGCTCTAGAATTAGACCACGTGTCGGAGAGGTGGATACTGACCTTAGCTGGACTAAAATAAAAGTTCTAAATTCAAAGGGTGAAGAATCTAATAATATACTCTTTCACGATCCTTTCGAGATTATTTTTAGTGGTGAAGCCATGAAAGATTGTCCGCACACCGTAATTTCCCTAGGATTACGGGTAAAATCAAAAGCTGAGAATGATTACATATTCATGAAAACACAAGTCACCGATGGTTTCTCCGACTATATTAAGAAGGGTATAAATGAATTTCGAGTAAAATTTGATATTAATATCTTGGCCCCAAAAATATACGAGGTAGCAATTTGCGCAGATGGCCCTAAAGTTTTCGATTGGATACCGATTGCCACTGAACTCAATATATTAAACCTGGGAGTCCAATCTGATGTTTTATGGAGAGTGAACCACCAATCTGGCGATTTAGATTATCCGTGTACGTGGTCAATCAATCAGCCATTGAGTAAAATATGATTATATCGCGAACTCCATTTCGAATATCTTTTTTTGGAGGAGGCACTGACTATCCTGTCTGGTACAAAAAAAATGGCGGAGCAGTTTTATCTACGACGATTAATAAATACTGCTATTTGAGTTGCAGGGTCCTTCCGCCTTTTTTTAAATACAAACACAGAATTGTCTATTCTAAACAGGAAATGATTAATAAAATATCTGAGATTAACCATCCATCAGTAAGAGAAACGGTGAATTTCTTCAATTATAAAGATGGCCTTGAGATTCATCATCAGGCAGACCTCCCGGCAAGATCAGGATTAGGCTCAAGCTCAGCCTTCACCGTTGGATTGATTAATGCTCTTGGAGGACTTGGAGGAGAAATAAGGACTAAGCGCCAACTTGCCCTTGATGCGATGCATATTGAACAAAATTTAATCAAAGAAAATGTTGGCTCTCAGGACCAAACTGCGGCCGCCTTTGGAGGATTTAATAAAATTGAATTTGGTGGTCCAAGTGAGATAGCTGTTCAACCAATAACTCTTAGCGAACAAAGACTGAATGAATTTCAGAGTAAACTAATGCTTTTCTTCACTGATTTTTCAAGGGACGCTTCAATGATTGCTAAGAACTGGATCAAGAATACCCCCGAAAACAAAGAAAATCTATCTGCGATGAATGCTATGGTTGATAAGAGTATTAGTATACTGACAAGGGGAAAAAACATGGACGATTTCGGAAGAATGCTCGACGAATCGTGGAAAATAAAACGAAAATTAGCCAATGGCATTACAAATTCCGAGATAGACGAGATTTATAAGACTGGGATTAGAGCCGGTGCAATTGGTGGCAAACTTCTTGGTGCTGGTGGTGGTGGATTTATGTTGTTTTACGCCGATGCCGAAGCCCAACCAAAAATTAAAGAAAAATTAAAAAAGTTTCTTCATGTACCATTTCGCTTCGAATATCTTGGCAGTCAAATAATTTACTACTCTTCGCCTTAGGGCCATCGGCGAGGCATGCCTATAAATTGACACGCCATATATTTCATATTATCTTTATAGCGCTTATTTTTGCACCTTAACATCTAGGAGGAGTACGGATGATCCCAGAAAGCATTGATACAGAAGGGGTCTTGGAAATATTTAGAAAGATATGCCTCATCAGATACTTTGAACTAAATTTGAAGAAAGTCTACGATGCCGGACTTATGCCAAAGATACCCATCTATCTATCGGTTGGCCAAGAAACAATTGCCGCAGCTCTTTCGATGATCTACAAAGGAGCCTCTCTATTCGGTCAACATCGAGGTCATGGTATATATCTAGCATTTGGCGGAAGCCCCGCACAATTAATCGATGAGCTTCTTGGTTTACCTACAGGCTGTGCTGGTGGTATGGGCGGATCGGCATCTATTCAATGTCCGGAAATTAAAATGTTTGGACATGATGGACTAATGGGTACACAAGTTCCCATAGGAGTCGGCTATGCCATAGGGACCGGCCAAACAACAATTACCTTCATGGGAGACGCCAGTGCCGAAGAAGGCTATGTTTTAGGAGCTATTGGTTATGCGGCCACAAAAAAAGCTCCAATCTTATTTGTTGTTTGTGACAATGGTCTATCTATTCTTACCAAGAAAGACGTGCGTCGTAACTGGAACATGGCCGATCATGCTGGCTTTGGAATAGCGACTATGGATATAACTGATGATCCATGGGAAATTATACGCACTGGAAAGTTATTCAAAGATCAATTACCTGCCCTTATAAATATCCAAACTAATAGAGAGTTATGGCATGCCGGAACTGGCAGAGATGGTCAGCCTAACGAATTTAATAGGTTCAATGTAACCAAGAACGAAATCGCAATGGCAGGCCTAGGAACCGAGGCAGATACGATAGAAAAGGAAATGGAAATATCCATTGAAACATTATGGAATCAAAGATTACAGCTGACTGGGAGACTATAATGACAGTTGCAGAAACGATCAGAGAAATTACTAAGAAACATCTACAAAGTGGAGGGGTTGCCCTCGGCCAATGCCTAACTGCCGTTGGTTGGGTCGGAGGGACAGTACCCGAACTCACAGAACAGGATGGACTCATAGAACTTTCTATGGATGATACTGCCGGCGGAGGTATTGCCGTTGGACTTGCCCTTGCCGGAAGAAGGCCAATATATATAGTTCGTTATCAGGGTTTCCAGTGGTTCAATGCGGCAATGATCGTGAATTACGCTGCCAAGTCAAAAGACATGTGGGGAATACCCTGTCCAGTCTTCGTACGATCAGTCGCAATGGAGGGTTCTATCGGACCAGTAGCTAGCTCGAGTCATCATGGGATGTTTACTAGGATGCCCGGAATAGAAGTTGTGGCCCCAATGACACCCGCTGAATATACTTCAACGTGGAAGTATTTTATGAGTCATGACGTTCCAATATATGTTAGTGAACATCGAAAAAGTTTTCCGATTGATTATGAATTACCCAATATAATTAGGCCTAAGGCCGACATTACCCTATTTCCGATATCAGTCGGGAGATTAAACGCACTTGAAGCGGTTAAAGAGCTAGAAAAAGAAGATATTATGTGTAATCTAATCCATATTGTCAGATTAAAACCATTTGTACCTTCCAATCATATGCTCAAGGCGTTAGCCGATTCGATCCACGGGGGAATTGTCGTCGATACGGATTTTGAGAATGGTGTATCGAAATGTATTGCTCATGACATAATGCTAGCCAGTGATAAGAGAGTACACACATTGGGCCTGAAAGAAAGAGCCGCCGGATTTGCGCCACATCTTGACAACTTACCACCCTCACCAAAAGAAATAATTAGAAAGGTAAAAGAATTGATAAAAGATAACCGCCGATAATGGCGGTTTTTATTTTACAATGCACATTCGATCTGCTACTATTTTCTCATGCAAAAGAACAATGTAAATCTAAAAGCTGTCGTTATTACGGCAGAAGGATTCGAAGATGAAGAAGTAATTTATCCAGTCATAAGACTAAAAGAGGCCGGTTTTGAGGTTCACATCGCTACTAAAGATAAAAAGATGGTTTTGGGTAGGTTAAGTTTCCCACTGGAACTATTGGTCAAATATTATGCTACCCTAGTCGATGCTAGGCAACTCAATTCAAAAGATTATGATATGGTCTTAATACCCGGAGGGTTTGAAGCACCTGATAGAATGAGACAGGTACCTGAAATACTAGAATTTATAAAACAGATGCATAAGTTAAAAAAAGTAGTCTCGGCTTTTTGTCATGGCCCGTGGGTATTAATATCGTCTGGCATTTTAAAAGGAAAAAGAGCAACGTGTTATGTCGGGATAATTGACGATCTTAGAAACGCCGGCGCCAAATATGTAGATCGGACTGTCGTTATCGACGGTAACATCATTACAGCTAGTCACCCAAGAGATGTTGGAGATTTAATGAAGGCAATATTATCTAAATTCAAGTTGCCAGTATAACACCTAAAGATCGTGGCAATAAGGAGCATAAAATCAACAATTCTTGATAGAAAATATTTATCGCTGCGATCGATTGAGGCGGCTCTTATTAATGTTGATTTTTCAAAGATGGTTGTTAATAAGCCGTGGGGATACGAATATCTCTTGGCCAATACTCCCCTAGTAGAGATCTGGCATCTTTCTCTTGATTTTCACAAATCAACCTCTATGCATTGCCATCCTAATAAAAAAACGGCACTTGTCGTATTAGATGGCAAGGCACGGTTCTCTTCGTTAAGCAGATCGATAGAATTGAAACCCTTAGACGCCATTACCATAGGTCCTGGTGTTTTTCATTCGACACAATGTATATCTAAGGGTGGATTAAAAATGCTTGAGATCGAGACTCCTCCTATGAAGCATGATTTGATAAGGCTCGAGGATAGATATGGTAGGGCTAACACAGGATATGAAGGTATTGATCAAATGAGAGTTGCCAACGCATCTTATGCTAGATTCGACAATAACGAACCATGTCTAATCAATAATTTCTGTAATAATAATATCTTAATATCGTTTGTAGAAGAAGTCAGTGACCTAAAGGATGGATTACTTAAAAACATAGACACAGCTATTTTAATAAATGGATTCATAAAATCCCATCGGGGAGAAATTAAATATTCCATAGGTGATGTAATTCCAATAAAAGACATAAGAAATGATAAATACGCATTTAAGAACATCTCACTCTTATCGATCCAAAAAAACGAAAGATAAGACAATAATTTTCGATTTTGATGGTGTATTGGCTGATTCATTTGAAATGTTTTACTTGTTAATTAGCCAGTCAATGTATATCGCTGGCTTTACTATTTCTCGTACCCAGTATCGCAATTTATTTCTAGGAAATATCCATAAGGAATTTAGAAAATTCCTAAAGACTGAAGAGAAATATAAATTATTTACCGATTTTAGATCTAGCAATTATGCCAGGTACTATGCTCGCACCAAACTGTTCGATGAGGTTGTTAATTTTTTACAACAAATTAAAGAAAATTATTTTATCGCTATCGCCTCCTCCGGGAAAAGAGATGCCATCGTAAAACTGCTACAAAAAAATCGTATAAAACATTATTTCGATTTAATCTGTACAACAGACAAAATGACCAAAGAAAATATACTTATGGGTATAATTTCCGAATCTGGAAATAACTCTAGAGAAACAACCATGGTCACCGACACTGTTGGCGACCTAGTAGTCGCCAAGAAGATAGGTATCAAAACTGTGGCTGTAACATGGGGATTTCACTCGGCAAAAACATTAAAATCCGCCAAACCTGATTACATTGCTAGAAACTTTAAAATACTGCACAAACAACTTGAGATCCTTTAACATAAAGCGAAACGAAGAACAGATAAGATTCACATGATTTATTTAAAAAGCTACCATTCGGTAGCTTCTATACTAGTAGCCTCTTAAACAAGAGGATTAATGTCGTCAAAAGGAAAAGTATTTTTGTTTGTCTCAGAAGAAGATAAGTTATTCCCCTTCAAGCGCCTCGATAATTCGAAATAATTATCAATTATCTGGTCGTTTGTTAGGCTTCTCCCCCAGGGTGTATTTTGATTATATTCAAAAGTTAACTCTGGACGGTTTTCATCAAGTCCATGAATGTGCATCGTATTAGACCAATCAGACGTGATATTTTTTATCCCAAACTTAGATGGATTACGATATACTTCTGTCCCAGGCCTAACAGTAAATAAAGATAAGTGAACCAGATCCGGCTGAGTCTCTTCTATAAAATCCCAAGTTAGATCGACTATATTCTCGGGTTCTCCCGGTAAACCCATAATCAAATAAAGTTTAACCTCTATGTCGGTAGCTTTTAACAATGAGATAGTATCTCTTGCCCTCTGAACACTAATACGCTTGTTTATAATATCTAGGGATGGCTGCCAAACACTTTCCACTCCCATTCCCAAAGATAAGCAACCCGACTGCCTAGCAAGGGTAGCTACCTCAGGAGTAATTCCATCGACACGACATTGGCCGCGCCATACTATTCCAGTTCGACCTATTGCTTCAAGTTCTTGAATTGCCATTAATCGCTTTAATGGAAATACTATCTCGTCCACTAACACTATTCCTTGTATATCATAATCGTGCTTAAGATATTCAATTTCTGCTTCAATCAACTTCGGATCTCTAAAACGTATTCTCGGTGTCCCTTCCCTATCTGTTGTTAGGGCACAAAAGTGACAGCTATAGGGACAGCCACGACTAAAAATAGCATTCGCAGAAATCAATTTATCAAATCCTGACTTATTTCTTAACGTCATCATTCTACGACGGGTTGTGGCACTCTTGGACAGAAATTTACGGCTAATGTAAGGATACTTATTTATATCAATAACCTCAAAATCTCGGTATATTTTTTGAAGATTATTATCTCTAAAATCATCTATGGCCCTGATAATAGATCTCTCGCCCTCGCCAATCACTAATGAATCAAAAATAAGCAATGATTCATTTGGGAACTCACTGGCATGGGGTCCACCAGCAATATGAACCGCCTTTGGGTATTGTCTTCTCAGCATCTTAACTAACGCTACCTGTTCATTAATATCCAGGGTATAAACTGAATGAAGATAAATATCACATTCGTCAATATGATAAAGGGAAAATTCTCTCATTATTCCTCTTAAATCAATAAGACTCAACTCTAGCTTACCCCCGAAATGTTCCTCTAAAACTGTCAACAGTTGCAGGTGGGTAAATGGATCACCTCGAAATGGATCATTAAGATAATGGCTACTTGGCAAAATGAAACCTATTTTAATCAAGGTTCTATCTCCTTAAAGTTTTTTAAAAAACTGCGCTTATTATTGAACAAATATTTAAATTTGTAAACCCTAAATAATACGAAATAATTTTCATAGCATGCTAGCTTGTCTAATCTATAAAATTCAGCTTGACTATGTAATATGACTTCGTTACTATAAGCCAAGGTTCATTGAAAATTAAGAGGAGAAGATGGATAAGATTAGAAGATGGCGCAAATTTGGAAAATCTAGAATCTTGGCCGAGAATAACGGTAGAAGATTAGTTGACCGAAGTTACATCAATCCGTACAACAATCAAGTTGTAGATTTCACGCTTTTCGATAGTAGTCGTACTTCAGTTATAATTTTCCCACTAACGACTTCCCTTGAAATAATTGTCGCTAGACAATTTCGTCCAGCGATAGGGCAAATAACCCTGGAGTTACCTGGCGGTAATATTGACCCCAAAGATAAAGAATTACCAGTAACAGCTCAGAGGGAATTATTAGAAGAAACCGGTTATCAAGCAGACAAACTCATTCAGTTACCAGGTAGATTATGGTTAGATCCCAGTACCTGTACGCCTTATGTTTATTCATTTTTAGCACTGGACTGTAAAAAAATTGGAATGCCTAAAATTGACGAAAATGAACATCTAGAAACCGTGACATTGCCCTTAAAATCCTGGATGAGAATGATAGCAAGCGGAAAGATATCCGATATGAAAACAGTTGCAATAACTTTATTAGCAACATCCATTTTAGAGAAAAGGAGGAGGTAAAAAATGGACACCAATCTTTCTGGACGAATAGCTCTAATTACTGGCTCAAGTAGTGGTCTCGGAAAAGTTATTGCTGAAGCATTGGCAGCTGAAGGAGCATCTGTGATTATTAATGGCCGGCAGAATAACAAAGTTGCCAACACGGCTTATGAGATAAAGTGTGGTTGTGCCCATAGAATTCAAATCCATCAATTTGTTTGTGATGCAACTGATCCTAAGTTGGGACAACTTCTAGATGCGAAGCTCTCTGAAATCGGTCGATTAGATATCCTGATAAATAATATCGGCAACATAGAAAGATTTGGGACATTTGAAGATCTTACCGAGGAAGACTGGCAAAGATCATTTGACATTACTTTTATGAGTGCTGTACGATTTATAAAAGCGTCCCTCCCTTATCTTAAAAAATCTAGACAAGCAAGAATAATTAATATATCCAGTCTATCGGCCCATCAGCCAAGCTTCACCGGATTAAATCCCCATTACGGCATGGCAAAGGCTGGCATAATCAACTTAACTAAAAATTTGGCCACAGATTTTGGTAGATATGGAATACTAGTTAACACGATATGCCCCAGCACCCTTCTTGGAGGAGGATGGGAACAAAATATAAAAGATAGAGCAAAACGAGAAAGAATTACAACCAAGCAAGCCGAAGAGTTAATGAGGAAAGAAGAAGATAGAAAATCACCTCTTGGCAAAATGGGGAAATTAAGCGATGTGGCCAATTTAGTAGTCTTTCTAGCTTCGTCCAATGCAAATTTCCTAACTGGTCATTCTTACGATGTCGATGGTGGTATCACGAGATCTATATGCTAAAGATTCTGATCTGTGGAGCTAGCGGATTTATTGGAAGAAATCTATTCGAGATATTATCGCAAAGGCCAGATCTTGATGTCTACGGAACCTACTTGAACAGAAGGTTCTCAAAAAACAAAAGATTGATAAGGGCCGACTTGACCGATCAAGAATGGGCAAGAGAAGTAACCAAAGGTATGGATGTCGTAATCGATGCAGCGGCAATAACTGATGGTTCTGGGGCAGTCGTGGCTAATCCAGGAAGATATATCACTAATAATATCCGCATCAATACCAACCTTATAGAAAGCGCGCATGAAAACAACGTTTCCCATTTTATTTTTCTTAGCTGTTCTGTACTTTATCCAGCGAATAGTGCCACTCCCCTAAAAGAAACCGACGTTAATTTATCTCTAATCCATCCGCGTTATTATACCGGCGCGAGAATGAAATTATTTTCTGAAGATCTGTGCCATTTTTTTAGCAGATTCGATAGAACACGCTTTACCATTATAAGACACTCCAATAATTACGGCCCATTCGATAAATTTGATACGAATAAAGGCCACGTATTCTCTGCTACAATAGAAAAGATAATGTCCCCTTCAAATGACCGTGTCATTGTTTGGGGAGATGGCCATGAACGCCGAGACTTCCTTCACGTCTTTGACTTAGTTAACTTCATTGAGATGGCAATAAAACATAAAATCGATGGCTCATCCGTATTCAACGTAGGATCTGGATACTCATTATCAGTAAGAGAGCTGGTAGAAAAGATGTGCTCCTTAGCAAGTAAAAGTCTGCCCATCCATTATGACTTAACCAGGCAATCAATTGATACAAATATAATACTAGACACAACAAAAGCAAAAGATCTTTTGGGATGGCGACCCCGGATTGATATCAATGAAGGCATACGACAAACCATTGATTGGTACCTAAAGACCGCAAAAGATAGGTTATAATAAAAACTCCAAGCCACTCAAAAATGAGTGGCTTTTTTATTTATTGGACGAAATCATAATATTATTCTATTATCATTCCAGTTTTATTGACAATGTCAGGAGATAAATCTTGAGAATACCCCACTTTTCTGGACAAAGAGTCCTTGTCGCTGGCGGAACTGGCCTTATAGGAATTCCTTTAGTTGAACTACTAATAGAGCAGGGGGCCGAAGTGAGAATTGCTTCCCTTGACGATCCATCTCGAGCTCATCCTAAGGCAATATTTAAAAGGGTTGACCTGACCGACCAACAAAGTTGTCTTGAAGTTACTATGGGCATAGATTATGTTTTTAACCTTTTATGTGTTAAGGGATCACCCCTGATGATGCGGAAACACCCTGCTACATTTTTTGATACTCTACGTAAGTTAAGTGCTAATTTAGCCGAAGCCTCATTAAGAAATAAGGTTGGCGGATATTTATTTGCTAGCTCAGTCGCGGTTTATCATCCGGCAGAAATTCTCAAAGAAGATGATGTTTGGATAACTATGCCATCAAAAAATGACTGGTTTGCAGGCTGGGCAAAGCGAATGGGCGAACTTCAAATAGAGGCCTATAAAATTGAGCATAGTTGGAATAATACTGCCATAGTCAGACCGTCCAATGTTTATGGACCATATGATAATTTCAATCCAGATACTTCGTTATTTATGGCCTCTATTATTAGAAAATTTGCTGAGAGACAAAATCCAATAATAGTTTGGGGAGATGGCTCCCAGATACGAGATTTTATACATGCTAGAGATGCGGCCAGAGGAATGATTCTCGCAGCAGAAAAAGCAATCAGCCCAGTTAATCTTTGTAGTGGGAGGCCCACAACTATCAAAGAGGTGGTAGAAATATTAATTAGAGATGCAAATTATGGACCCGAGATTATATTTGATACTACCAAGCCCGCTGGTGACCAGAGACGACTCCTAGATACTACACGACTAGAAGCAATTGGGTTCAGGCCAGAAATAACTTTAGAGACAGGGATCTTAGAAACTAAAAAATGGATAGTCAATAACCCCAACTTAATCTCAAAACAATATGATATTTTTGGAGGAAATATTATATAAAAATGCTATGCAGGCGGACAATGTCCGCTTTTTATTGCCAGAAAACATATTTTAGTGTATAAAATTAACATTGAACCTTTACAATAGGAGCTAGAGTGGCAACGATGATCCCTCTAAAAATGATTGGCGAAAATCCATATAAACTTAAGCCTGCGAAGAAACCTACTAAGAAAATAAGAGTCGGTCTAGCTCAACTAAATAGTAGCTTCTCCGACCAATGCTACCTACCCCTTTCAATTGGAACACTTCAGGCCTATGCTCAAGAACATCTAGTCTATGCTGATGATTATGAATTTCTTATGCCAATCTATACATTTATGCCTATAAATCAGGCAGTAGAAATTTTAATTGAAGCTGACATTGTAGGATTTAGTGTTTATGTTTGGAATTTTGAGAATTCGTTAGCAATCGCCAGAGAACTGAAGAGATTAAAACCAAATATCATCATAGTATTTGGTGGCCCTCATGTACCTGATGGTAAAAAACAGTTCCGAAGAGTTAAAACAAGCAACCAACGGGTACAAAGTTTAGAACAAGAAAAGATGAGCATTACAGAGAGATTTCATCGCAAATACCCGTTTATAAACATCGCTTGCCATGGTGAGGGTGAGAAGATATTCAAAATAATATTAGAACGAATGGCTATTGATAATTGTGAAGATTTAAGCGAGATTCCATCAATTAGTTTTTTGGATTCAAGCTCAAATTTTATTCATAATGATAAACTCGAAAGAATGCGCGATCTGATGCAGGTTCCTTCACCGTATTTGACACACGTTTTCGATCCGTTAATACTGGCAAACCCAAAACAGAAGTGGATAGCTATGTGGGAAACCAATCGTGGCTGTCCCTATCAATGTACATATTGTGATTGGGGAGGTGCTACCGAGGATAGAATAAGTTCTTTCTCTATGGACAATATTAGGCAAGAAGCCCTTTGGTTCGGAGAGCATAAAATACCTTATATATTCTTAGCCGATGCTAATTTTGGGATCCTTAAACAAGATATTGAAATAGCTAGATACCTAGCCGAAGTCAAAAAAGCTACTGGCTATCCGGAAGGCGTTTCCGTGCAGAATGCTAAAAACCCAAAACCCCACACACTTGAAGCTATTAAGATACTCGAGGAAGCAGGATTAAGTAAGGCTACGGTCATGTCTATACAGTCTAAAAATCCTCAAACTCTTAGAGCTGTTCGACGAGAAAATATGAGGCCCGAAGAGTATCAAGAAAATCAAAAGCGTCTCCGCGCTCAAGGAATTTACACCATGACTGATTATATTATCCCAATGCCGATGGAAACATACGACAGCGTATTGGATGGTATCTCTGAAATAATTTCAGAAGGACAGCATGATAGAATTCAGTTTAATAATCTCTCTATACTGCCTAACGCGGAAATGGGCGATCCTGAATATCAAAGAAAGTATCAAATGGAAACTGTTAGAACGCCCATAACAAATATACATGGTAAAAAGAATACCGCCGTCAATGACATTGAAGAATATCAGGAACTCGTCATCGCAACCAGTACCATGTCTCGAGAAGACTGGGTCAAAACTCGATCGTTGTGTTATATGGTAGGACTAATTTACTTCAATAAACTTTTTCAAATACCAATAATTATTTTGCACGAAGTTTACGGGATTACCTATCGCAAAATATTTGAAATGTTTATGGAACATCCGAGACAATCTAGCCAATCGCCAGTTTTTACCGAAATACTAGACTTCTTTGAGGAATTCTCCCGAGGTATTCAGAATGGCACACAAGAAGAATTCTTTCACTCAAAGAAATATCTGGACATTTTGTGGCCACCTGATGAATATGCATTTATAAAAGTATGCCAAGAAAATAAATTGGAGAAATTATATGCAGAGGCCAGAACGATGATGATGCTACTTGTAGGACCAGGACAACTTACTGGGCCACTATTTGATGCACTTAAGCTAAATAAATCTTTAATTAAGTTGCCATTTCAAGATAATGATATGCGAATATCTTTATCTCACAATATTTGGGAAATATACAGGTACACACTTATCGGTCAAACAAAGCAGCTTAAATTCGAAGACCACAGTTATACCATTGATCGTACCAACGAAACCTGGAAATCCTGGGATGAGTGGTACCAAAAGATGGTCTGGTGGGGTAACCGTCGAGGTGCCTATCTTTACGGAAATAAGAACCCTCACGAAGAGATCGCTGGGCATCACTAATTTTAAATTTTTCATGGATTTAAACCGCATCAAGATGCGGTTTTTTATTAGCACAAAAGTCTTGATTTCATAAATGTTTTTACTCTTGTTTTATTTATTTAATATGGTAAAATTTTGACAATAAATTGAAGATATTCAAATTCTTATGGAAGAGTCACCAATAAATTTTAAAAGAATATCGATAGTTATGCCAGTAAAAAATGGCGCTAAATATTTACGTAGGGCATTGGATAGTTTAAAAATACAAAACTATCCCAATCTTGAAATTTTAGCCTGCGTCGGCCCATCCATAGATAATACCAAAGAGATATTCAAAGAATACGGGATACCAATTGCATATGAAGACGATAATAATGCCGCTGACGCCCTTATTAATGGTTATCGACTAGCTACTGGAGAAATACTCGGTTTATTACCCCATGATGATGAAATTTTACCGGGAGCCCTTCATAAAGTAAACTTGGCCTTTCAAGATCATAACATTGAATGGGTGTATTCTGCGACCAACTCTATTAATACGGACGGCAGCATACACTCACGACTCGGCAACGAGACGAACGTAACACTCGAAATGATGGTTGAGCGAAATTTAATACCCACGATCTCGTCTTTTTTTAAAAAAGAAACGTACCTTAGGGTTGGTGGCATAAGAAAGGCATTCCCCTATCCCACCGACTATGAGCTTTGGCTAAAAATGTTAGCTGTTGGAACTAGGCCTCATAAAATAAAAGACGATTTGGCCATTTTTCATGTAACTGGCCTAAATGGCAGTATGGACACCATAGAAACTACCATAACGGCACCTGAGGTAAAACAACTCAGAGATATTTATTTTAAAAAGCTATCCCTAGGAGCCAAAATACGTGTAGGAGCAAGACGATACAGAGCCAGACTAAAACCGTTGCTAAAAAAATACCCCATAGCAGATAGATTTCTTAGACGTTTGCATAAAATAGTAAGATGAATAAGACAATCAGAAGAATACTAACTCAAATTAATGATTCCAATAATAGAAATGACTTCCAGCCAAAATGGTATGCTATTTTATTCAAACCCTTATTTATCACCCGCCGATGGCGCTTTAAAAGAATTACTGCTCTTTCAAGAGAATGTAATTTTAAAAATAAAAAAATATTAGACGTCGGTTGTGGCACTAAGCCCTACGAGAATATTTTCAAGAATTGTCAGTATATTGGCATTGACGTCAAGGGTGCTGGTCACGACGATAACTTGAAAAATGTAGATAAATTCTATGATGGTGAGAACATACCCTTTGACGATCAGGAATTTGACCTAGTAATCTGCACGGAAGTTCTCGAACATTCCGCAAATCCCGAAGTCCTCACCAAAGAGATGGCCCGCGTTCTCAAAGAAAAAGGTATTTTATTTATCACAATCCCCTTCGTTTGGAATGAGCATGCGATACCCTTTGACTTCAGAAGATACACGACTTTTGGTTTGAAAAAACTACTCAAAGAATCTGGTCTAAGAGTTGAGACGATCGAACCAACTTCGGGTGTTTTTGGAACTGTCGGCCAGCTAATGTCCTGTTTTTTATTTGATACTTGTTTTAATACTGTTAAAATAAGGAGTTATTATAAAAGATTTGTTGTCCAGAAACTCTTTTCTTTAGTAATTTGTTTCCCAATACAAGCAATTTCTTTAATTCTAGATCACATATCTGGCAACAAAGGCATAGCCCTCGGTTATGCGATAATAGCTAAAAAACATGAATTATAATTTTTGTACTTTTCTAGATAAAAAATATCTAATACACGGACTGGCTTTGTATAATTCTCTATGTAGATTTTGCCCGAATTTTAAAATTTGGGTAATGTGCCTAGATGATGAATCATACGACCTGCTTGAAAAAATTAATCTTGACAATATGCTCCTGGTAAGTATGACAGAATTAGAAGACTCTGAGTTACTTGCGGTAAAAAATGAGGCTTCCAGATTTTATCTTGGCACATTAAAACCTCCATTTATCAAATACGTTTTGGATAAGAATCCTGAAATTGACATGGTAGTCTATCTAGACGCAGATGTTTATTTATTTTCCTCTCCGATTAAATTTTACGAAAACTTCAGACAGAACGCATCTTTTAATATATTGATAACCCCACACCGCTTCCCAGAGAAAAGAGAACAGCTAGAACATAAGGTCGGTATTTTTAATAATGGGATAATGTGTTTTAAAAACAATCCGATCGGATTGGCTTGTTTGCAAGAATGGCGCGAAGATTGTATCAAATATTGTGAAAATCGTTTTTCGGACGGCTTCTATAGTAATCAAAAATACCTAGATAAGTGGCCACGAGAATTCTCCGGCGTTTGCATCTCGGAAGATAGAGGGGTCAACCTGGCCCCATTCAACGTAAGCCAGTACAAGATAATAAAAGACGAGAAATCTCTTTATGTTGACAGTGATCTACTTATCTTCTATCATTTTAGTTCACTTAGGATTTACTCTCCTAAAGATTTCTTGTTGTTTGATTATGCCTATAAACTCAGCCGACGAGTAAAAAATCTTATCTACAAGCCATACACAAAAGAGTTAGGGGAGATTATCGTAAAATTAAATATTCTTGAGCCATTGTTCACGCCCAGCTTTCAGATTAAGCCCAATTCATGGAAATACCTGCAATATAAAATCACATATACTATGGTCAAGATCCATATTTACCTAAAAGAAAAAGTTCCCTTATATTCAAATATTTTCCGCAGGTATTTCCACAAAAAAGAAGTCTTGAAGAATCGAGCACTTATTATCTGACGATTTTAAAGAGTACAAAACTTATCATGCCTATAATAGATTTTATTACCTTATGACGACTAAAATTGCGAGGCCTAAAGAAGAGACTATGTCTTAATTCAATAAAAAACAATGATTAATGTAACTAAAACCTATTTACCACCTCTCAAAAAATATTCCCAATACCTAAACAAGATATGGAAAGGTGATTGGATAACAAATAACGGCCCCCTTGTTATTGAATTGGAGAAAAAATTGAAAGAATACCTGGGAGTAAAGCACTTATTTTTTGTGGCTAATGGGACCATGGCCCTGCAAATCGCTATAAAATCCTTAGGCCTAAAAAAAGAAGTCATAACAACTCCTTTTTCGTATATTGCCACAACCTCAAGCCTAGTATGGGAAGGGTGCCAACCAGTCTTTGCCGATATTGATCCACAGACTCTAACCATTAATCCGAGTGAGATTAAGAATAAACTAACAAAAAAAACAACTGGAATTCTTGCAACACATGTCTATGGCAATCCGTGTAACGTAGAAGAAATCCGAAAAATAGCAAAGAAAAATGGACTAAAAGTAATATACGACGCCGCACATTCGTTCGGCGTAAAATATAATGGTAAATCAATCCTTAAATATGGCGACATCTCAATACTAAGCTTTCACGCAACTAAAATATTTCACACTGTTGAGGGTGGGGCTATTATAACAAATGATGATGCTATTGCACAAAAAATCTTCTACATGCGTAACTTCGGGCATGCTGATAAAGAAAAACCGGAGAGCTTCTTGGGGCTGGGCATAAATGCTAAAAGTTCTGAGTTGCACGCCGCCATGGGACTATGTGTCCTACCTCAAGTAAAACGACTGATCAACAAGAAAAAATCTTTAAGTCTCTCCTACACTAAAGCATTCGAGAATACATCTCTAGTAAGACTATCTATGAGAACTGGGACGGAATATAATTATTCTTACTATCCCATTATCTTCCCAGATGAGAAATCTCTACTAAGAACAGTAGCAGCTCTACGTGAGGATAATATTTCCCCTCGAAGGTATTTCTTCCCCTCTCTGAACACTCTGGGTTACGTAAGAGGTTCACGGATGCCCGTATCTGAGAATATTTCGAGAAGAATATTATGTCTCCCATTGGCTTACAATCTCACAAAAAAAGAAATTACAAAGATCACAAGTATAATTAAAAAAATAATTTAACATATGATACACAACAATAAAGAAGTTCTTGCCTATTGGAATAAGGAAAATGTAGAGTCGATGTATGACAAGAATCTTATTAATTCTGAAATCGAGCTAATAAGAAAAAGAATCACTCGCGATTCTAAGATTTTGGATGCCGGTTGCGGAGAAGGAGAAGGAACAATTGTATATTCAGCTATTCCTGGTACAACTGTTCATGGAGCAGATTTTTCAGAGACAAGACTGCTAAAAGCCTCGAAAAGGTTACGCGGGAAAAAGAATGTAATCTTAAAACAGACTGATTTTCTTAAACAATATAGTCTAGACAATAACTATGATTTCATAGTATCGCAAAGATTTTTAATTAACCTGATGGAGTGGAAGCTTCAAAAAAAAGTTCTTGTTAAACTTATGGGTATGCTAAAGAAAGATGGTAAGCTCCTTATGCTTGAGGGTAGCATTAATGGTGTAAATGAATTAAACACATTTAGAAAAACCTGCTCACTTGAGCCCATTCCGGTCAAATGGCATAATCTCTTCTTCAAAGACGATAAACTCATTGACTTCATGAAATCGAAACATTTCAAATTATTAGATGAGGACGGGCTAGGAGAATATTTTCTACTTACACGTGGAATAAGACCAACTTTAGACAGAAAACTCAATTGGAACTCAAAATTCAATAAAATTGCAGCAAGTAATGAAATGAAAAATATCCTGAATCTAAAAAGTCGATTCTCAAGATTGAAACTTTGGGTTTTTGGTAAATAAAAAGCTCAAACACTAGCTCGCCCAAGCTTCTAAATTATATCCGATTAAAGATGAGTGAATTCGTAGTACCAGTTGTATTTATAGTTTTTAATAGACCGGAACAGACCGGAAAAGTTTTTGCAGCAATCCGGCGGGTGCAACCGCATCATCTATTAATCATCTCCGACGGCGCCAGAGATAACGACGATAACGAGAAATGCCGACGCGTCAGAGACATAGTCGCCAACATTGACTGGGATTGCAAAGTTGAAAGAAGATATTCGGAAATTAATTTAGGTTGTAAAAAGAATATTTCCACGGGCTTGGACTGGGTTTTTTCAAAGGTTGAAGAAGCTATTATTCTAGAAGATGATTGCCTACCTGATACTAGCTTCTTCTCTTTTTGCGCAGAGCTCCTGGAGAAATACCGGAACGACCCTCGCGTGATGCAAATATGTGGATATAATTTTGCATCAAAAAATAATGTTTTGTACGATGAGAGCTATTTATTCTCGAGAATAGGTATGATCTGGGGATGGGCTACGTGGAAACGAGCTTGGCAACATTATGACGTTAATATTAGTACTTGGCCCAAAGTAAAGAGGTCTGGGAAATTAAAAAATATTTTAGGGGATGAGGCTATAGTAAACCACTATAATCATTTGTTTGATAACTACTATGCTCAGAAGATTGATAGTTGGGACAGTCAATGGTTTTTGGCTTGCTGGCTTAATAACGGTCTTTCCGCCATCTCCTGCAATAATTTGATACAAAATATTGGCTTTGATCCCAAAAATGCCCACAAAACTGCTGATCCCAACGATCCCAGGGCTCATATACCCGTAAAACCCACCAGCTTTCCACTAATTCATCCGAGTAGAATGATAGTAGATCCAAAGTATGATGCCTATATATTCAGATACCAATTATCTATTAACCATTCTCTCAAGCAAAGGCTTCTATGGTTTTTGAAAAAAAAGATGCCTATTCTGCATACATTACTAAAAAGGCTAAAATAATAACCTTAGATACGTCTTCTAATTTTAGCTAACTTAATCGTCAGAGGCTCACCAAAGCTTGTTTTTTTAAACTTATCCACCCATGGTAGAATGGAGACGAGGTATTGTTTTCTATCAATTCCATCAATAGTTACCTTACAACCAGCATCAGTACGATCGGGCCAATAATCATCGAAAATCACAACTGTTTTAGCGTACATGAGCTCACTGGCCCAGCGCCAATCACTAGCAATGGTTTCTAAGCTATGTCCGCCATCAATAAATATTAAATCCATTTTAGGCAATTTACCGAGAACCCCTGGTAAGGTCTGCGCGGTATCACCTTGAAAAAGATGGATGTGAACACCTGTAGTTAAAAGCTTGTTAAAAGCTTCTTGTTGCGTGGGTGGCCATTTGGATTTTTCATCTGCAAATCTCTCTGGCGTCATTTGCCCAAACAAATCAAAACCGTAGTAACTAATCTCTTTGGCGCTATGATATCGTTTAGCCAGTCGAATCATGGTAAGTGCACGATCTCCTGTCCATGTTCCTATCTCCATTATTCGCAGTGGTTTTATTCTAGTTATTGTCCAGAATATCTGCCAATAGCGTTTTGGGCGTCTTAACCAGCTTTTTACCCTTTTTATATCTTTTAATATTTTATTTTCCATTTATTTTTTATTCAGTGTCCTTAGAGTTTTCTCCTCCGATCTAATCCATAAGATGAGTCGTTCTAAACCTTTATCAAATTTGACTTGCGGTTTCCAATTTAAATCCTTTCCAACCTTACGTATATCAGAAACGTAAATTTTTTGATCACCTGGTCTACTTTTTGAAAAAGAATAGGATATCTTCTTTCTAAGAATACGCTCTAGGATATGAATTGTTTCTATCACGGATTTAATATTTTGGGGTCCACCACCAACATTATATATATTTCCACTTACTCTCAAAATATTTCTGACAGCAAGCTCATATAATTTACACAAATCATCAACATAAAGGATATCTCGTGACTGAAATCCGTCTCCGAAAATAGTTATGGGCTTATCCAAAATTGCAGAAATAGCAAACCACGCAACCCATCCTTGATCCTCAACACCAAATTGATGAGTACCATAAATACACGACTGTCGAAAAACGATGGTTTTTAAGCCATAAATTCTAGAATAGTCGCGCACATATTGATCTGCTGCGCCCTTACTGCAGCCATAAGGTGAGTGAAAATCTAACAATTGTGTTTCTGTGATACCGTTAAAATCCGCATATCTATACCCCTTTTTTGTAAGCATAATTTTAGCGGTTTCCATATTCCCATAAACTTTATTCGTTGACGAATACAATAAGGCGGGTTTATTAGAAGAATTTCTTATCGCCTCCAGAACATTAAAAGTTCCCAAGACATTGTTCTGAAAGTCTTTTCTCGGATTGATAACAGACGTTGTAACGGCAACTTGAGCGGCAAAATGATAAACCACGTCAACTCTTTCTATTAGAGATGCCAACTTATTCAAATTTTTAGTAATATCTAGTCTAACAAATTCAAAAGACTCCCCCCATTTACCATAGAGCCATTTTAAATTATTCATCGAACCCCTTCGAGATAAATTATCCGCTAAAATAACTTTGTATTTTCTACTTAAGAGATAGTCGGCATTATTAATACCGATAAACCCAGCTCCTCCAATAATTAATATTGTTTTTTTATTCATGCATTAAAATGTGGTAGATCGGAATAATGATATTCAGTTTTGACGAAAAAGTCAATTAAAAACATGGTAGCCATAAATAGAAGATGGTATTCTTTTTATAAAATTACAAAATCCCGTATTGAAAGAAAAACCCCAATATTTAGGGGTTTTCAATAAAGATTAGTAGGGTATACCTTCGGCCTCCAATTCTGCCTGAAACTTAAGATAAAATTCGTGAATTTGTTGAGCAGTTAATGAAGACGTTGAGACTACAACCTGAAGCTTTGTCCTTGAACCATAATAATAAAATTCATCTGCCTCACCTGGTTCAAGCGATACATCAAGATCGAAATCGTGCATGTCATCTACCCCATATTGTCGCCTCATCTTCTGATCAACAATGGGCGTTCCCCTATAGGGAATAAAGACATTTACTCCGCATCTATCCGGCCTGTTTTCAAGCACCCAGCGTCGCGTCGCTTCCATAGTTTCCATTGTTTCACCTGGAAGACCCAGGATTACGCTTGCTTTAAATACAATTCCGACCTCTTTGCATAACCTACAGATTTCTGTATTCTGCTCAACAGTCACATCCTTATAAATATTATCTAGTATCTGCTGAGAACCACTCTCTATGCCCACCAATGTCTGAATCATTCCTGAATCGTGCATAATTTCAAGAATTGGCCTTCCAAACGATGGTTGTGTCATAATGTCTGCTCTCATATAACAACGCCAAAGAAATCCCATATTTTTCAAGTATCGGCAAATTTCAATCATGCGGCTTCGATTTAAGGGAAAAATATCGTCATATATCTGGATGCTCGAGAAGCCAAAACTTCTAATCTGCTCTAATTCCTCTTTTATACGATTAAGTGGGGTATATCTTACTTTTCTAGTCCACAGACCGGGACTGTCGCAAAAAGCACATCTTTTTGGACAACCGCGGGAAGTCATTATGTGAGTACACCGATGATTCTCGCCATTTTTATCTTCCAGAAAGTAGCTATATTTATGTGCATTTGAACGATCAGGGATTGGGATAGTACCAAGATCTTCTATCATCGGTCCCCTTAAAACTATCCCTCTATTAAAATCTTTTATGGCTCTCATCCCCTCTTCAATTCTTTCGATGGCTTCGAATATAATATTCTCTCCTTCGTTCTTGATCATGACCGGATAATTGGAAACCAATTCCATATCAGTAGGAAGCAAATTGCCACTTATTGTGGTTACTCCCGTAGGAGTTTCTATCCCAGCATAATTTGTAACGTGTGGTCCACCTACAATTGCCGCCCTATTCTTCTCCTTAAGAAACCTTCCGATATTTCTTATTTCTCTGGCTTGTGGCGATGTGCCAGAAACTAAATATAAATCGTAATCAAGTGGAATAGAGCTAACATTAGGGAACACGTCTACGTGCTTACCGTCTTCGCCTATCACATATTCAGACATATCGATAAAATCGACTAAATGTCCTCGTTCTTTAAGAACAGCACTAATATAGCTCAGCCCAAGAGGAGGAATTGTCATGGGCTGTTCGTAAAGAGTATTTTTAGGATTAATTTGCAGTATTCTCATGGGTCCCTCTCTTTAAAAGAACATCATATACTTTCACTAGGATAGCATACAATCGTAAAGATACAAGCTTACTTTAAGAGATATGATATGCCGAATCTAAGAAACTTCTGAATACAGATTAAGAAATTTTTGGCCTATTCGCGACCAATCATTTTTACGCGCATATTCTCTACCATTTTGACCAAGGTTAGATCTAAGGGACTGGTCATCTAAAAGTTTTTCAATAGCTTGCGCTATTCGATCTATATCATTCTCTGGAACTATTATGCCAGTTTTACCGTCGATAACGGCATTTCTTATACCGCCAGAGTTGGTTGCTACGATCGGTTTTCCACAGGCAGACGCCTCAAGATATACGATACCAAAGCCTTCAAAATTCCAATCTATTAAACGTGGCGTGTGGACATAAATATCGCATAATTGAAAATACTTTACGAGCCTGTCTCCGTCAAGCTCTCCCAAAAATGTTACGTTCGATTCAAGATTCTCTTCATGAACGATATTGCGTAAATATTCTTCGAATCCTCCCTTTCCGATAATACAATAATGAAAATCATTGCGATGTTTTTTTAGTATGGCCAAGGCTCTAATAACTAGATCCTGTCCCTTTCTTGGCTTTAATCCTCCGACAGTGATCAATACCTTTCTATCCTTGTATAAATTCCTTAACTCCGGCATATCAATCTCTTTTTGAAAACGGGCAAAATTGACACCTTCATTTATAACTCTTATGGGTGTTTTTGTTTTTGAAAATTTCAAGATAGAATCTTTCGTAAATATACTGGGCGCCGTTATAATTTTTGCCGTATTATATGCCCATTCCGCGAAATACTTATCTGGCCACTTAAGTAGCGGCCTTATTGCATAGGTTCCAAGGGCATTAATAATGAGTGGGGTTCTATATCTCGTCGCTAATCTAGCCCCTAACCAAGCATATGGAAATTCTACCAGCGTATGAATGATGGACTCCCTTACTTTATATTGAAATCCCAGATATTCAAAAATATTTATTTTACCTATAGATGGAGCAAATTCTGGTAATATATAATCTATGTCATACGATGCGTAAGAATAACGAGGCTCATTTTTCGGTAACAAAAGTCTAAATTCAACTTTTCCATTTAAGAATGAGCAGTACTCATGAGTAATATTACCCCATCCATTTTTTACATTATTTGTGGTTGAAAGTAAAAGTACACTCATTTTAATTATTCAGCGGAAGTTTAATTGCTGCAAGAAAGAATGCGCTGGCAAAAGCCTCTGGCTCTTCAGTGTCCTTTCTTATACTGCCAAAAACTTTTTTTATCATAAAAATACCATAACTGGGGCTTCCGTAGACGCCTATCTCGAAAACTTTGTCATCACTCGCATATGAAGCAATTAGTTTATCTAGTTTTTTTCTAGAAATTTTTGAAGTTAACCAGCTCATTTTTTTTGAATAAAAGTTAAGATATTTTTAGCCCTGGTATCCCATGTATATTTTCTAACATCCGATAATGCTTGCTCTGAAATTCTTATGGCCAGATCGCTATCCTCAAATACTCTTTTTATAGCTGTGACAAGTGAACTTTGATTTTCTGATTCAAACAATATTGAATTACTTTCGTTTAAAATCTCTCGAGTTGATGATACGTCAGAAGCGATTATGGGCCTACCCGAAGCCATGTATTCAAATAATTTCAAGGGGGAGGTGTAAAATTCAGATATACTTCCATCCTTTTTGTTTGGTAAGATTAGCACATCTGCAGATTTTAAATAATATGGTATATCTCTGTGGAGTTTTTGACCAAGAATAAGTACATTCTTTAGTAAAGCGTACCTAGCTTTAAAATTCTCGATATATTCGGCCATACCGCCAACAAAAACAAACAAACAATCCGGCATTTTCTCGGCGATAAGGGCTATTACATCTGCTCCTTTCCATGGAAATAACTGTCCAGCATACAGTACAATCTTCTTATCCATCGGTAATCCCACTCTTTCGCGCGCCCCTTCTAAAGACAAGCCCAAATCAAAATAACTTAAATTAACACCATCAGGCGCGACAAGAATATTTTTTGGATCAAATCCAGTTTTTATAAACGCGGCCTTTAATGCATTAGTTATCGTCACGATCTTAACTCCTGATTTTTTGAGTCGTTTATAGAGAAAAGTCCTTGCATTAGAATATCTATGCGCCTCAAAAAACAGATTCTTCTTAAAGTAACTAAGAAACAGTAGAGATAATTCGTCACGTGAATATATTATATCCACATCACGTTTTAAAACCGCTCGTGTTAAAATCAAAGCCGAAATTAGATTCTTAATTACAAAAGCAAAGATTTCAAATGTTTCGGGAAGATGGAAGTCTGGGGACTTAATTTTGGTTACTTTTAATATTTCTTTAATTTCGAAATATTCAATAAAATCATCTTTTATAAGATTTTGCCTTGTTGGATATATCAATTCTAACTCCACGCCAGGAAGTCGTGCAAAATTTGAGCACATATTGGCAATCTGCCGGCCATAGGCCTTCTCGGTTGGTAATCGCTGATTGACCAAGTAAAGTAGCTTCATTTTCTAAAAACCAACTTTTTTATAACTACTCGCGGATTCTTTTTTAGATACTGCGCTCTACGTCTAAAATTAAATAAAGTTTTATGAAACAAGCTCTTAAAGAAATACCTGGTATAAAGTGGGTATTCCTTGCCACCAAAACTTTTCTTAAACTCAATATTAGAGTGCATTGCATTCGGTATACCGCCAAAATCAATAAATTTAACATGCCTGCCTATCGCCCATTTTATCATTTCGGCATACAAGAAATTATTGGGGAATAACTTCCTCTCCAGCACATCATCAGCTAAAAATTTAACTTCCAGATAATCCTTGTAAATTATAAGGAGATTGGCCGCGATCAGCTTACTGCCACGGCGGACGCCAAACATAAAAAGACTCTTATCCGACTCATGGGCATTCATGATTTTTTGAAAATAATCTATCGGATGCGGGACTGAACCAAGGAATATAACATGCTCATGATAAAGATTGTAAAATTCAGGCAAGTCTTTTCCGATCAATGTAATAAATTCGAATCCAGAGCTCTGGCCTTTATAAATCTTACTGCGCGCATTCCTGCTTATTGAGTTCATCAGATAATCTTCAAAGCTACTGACATCTTCAAGCGGAATAATTACCGTCGTAAATATATTCTGAAATCCTTCGGTCTTAAAATTTTCAGAAAAATGCTGTTTATAAATATTCAGCCGCAAAACATCGCATCCGGTTAATTTGATCAGCTCTCGCCCCAATTCAGAACCGTTGATAATAAACTTATCATCAATAAAAAATATTTCCGTATAAATAAACAGTGGGACCTCAACAACTCGCTGGCCCCGGGATTCCCTTTCAAAAACCGGGAAAAATGCTTTTAGATTATCGCTGTCAAGAATACCGACAAATGATCTTTTACTGTCATAGGCGCTTTGAGCAAATTTGGCAAAATTATCAGAATAGGCAATGTAATTTATGCCCTCTAAATATCCATCTATATCTTTTTTTTCTATTCTTTTAAGATCCAAGTTGGCTTTATAAATTTATTCTCTAATAAATATACTGTCTTGCTGTAGGGGCTGTCCATCTACCGGGCTCTTAAAATCACCCTCTCCCCAAATCCCAACATATCTAAAGCCTAGAGCTTCCAACTGGCGGTTTATGTCACTAAATAATGGCTGGCCCTCATAGAGCCGGCGAAAGGACGTCTCCGTTATAACAGCCTTAGCCTTACTAAAAGTTTCCCCGCCACCAACAATTACCTTGTCTTCAGTACCCTGCACATCAAGCTTTATCAGGATTGGACCAGTAAGATTGATATCGTTAAAGATATTATCCATAGTATCTACCTGAATATTCTCTACAGTTTCTCCGGCCGTAACCGGAAATAATTCTTTTTGCAGAGAAGCCATTTTTATCAGCGAGGAAGCTCCAGAATAAGAGCTACGGAAAAACTTGGTCTGTCCCTTGAGATCGCTTAGGGCAAGATTAAAAGCCTTAAAGTCGGCAACGCCGACAAGCTTCTTTTTAGTCAGTTCAAAACAATCGCTTAAAGGTTCAAAGGCATAGATCTGCGCCGAAGGAAAGATCTTGTGAAATTGAAGGGAAAAATTACCCTTACTAGCACCGACATCAATTATGGTTTTGAAATCTATATTTTTTAGCCATTCTATCTTCTTCTCTTCTGAGAGTTCTCCCTTATTAATAAAACTCACTCTCAGGCCTAAACTTCGTAAAAAACCTTTAATATACTTTTTTACAACCTTCTTAATATTCATCGTTTGTTATTTTTATTGAAATTTTTAATAAAAGCACGTATTTTTACCCAAGCTTCCGGATTTCTTATTTGGTTTTTGGGAATATCAAATTGTTCCCTAATATCAGCAGACCAGGAAGGATAACGATACACCAATACATAAGCCGGCTCCTTACTCAGATTCTCTATCCTGTGAGGATGATTCTTGGGCAGGAAAACTGTTTTAAAATCTTCATCTCCCATCTTAATTTCCTGTTTTTCGTTTATGCTTTTATATATTACCTCCCTAACTCTACCCTTAAGGCAAGTGACGAAATAATCGGCACCGGCATGCATGTGATAATCCATAGCTCCCCCGGAATTGACCACTGTCAGATAGATCTGGCCCCGGAGATGTTTTGTAAATTTATCCCTATCGCTCACCACCTCCAAAAGCCAGCCCTTTGACTTCTTAGTTTTAGAATCAAAAGTAATAACTTTTCTACATGGCTTAATATCAACGATTTTTTTATTAGTTTTTTTTGCCATTATAGTTCGCCTCTTGGCAACTCGTCCCGCGAAAGATCTTGGGCAAGTTGAGGTAAAAGGATTAATTTATCAGTGGGCAAACAAAGAACATCTTCTTTGGTAACTTTACCAAACTCACAGGGTTCTATCTGCCTAAGCATAAAGCGCACAGAGAAGAATTCATAGCCAGCCATACTTAATTCCTGAAAAATTTCTAAACATGAATGCCCCTGGGCTTTTTGACCTCTTTCGCTAACCTCTATAAGAACAATCGGCTTTTTAGATACCAGAGTTTTTCTAGCACCCCTTAAAAATGGCACTTCCGCTCCGTCTATATCAACTTTGATAAAATCAACTCTGGGAATGCTGTTTTCCTCTACGTATTTATCCAGCGAGATCATTTGAACTTTCCCTTTTCTTAATGTCTCCATCCTCACTTCCTTATGACCATCTTTAAGCATCTCCGGTTTAAAATTCCCCATTTCAGTATTTTCAGAATAAAGATAGTCCACAACTCCGTCTGTATCGCCCAAGGCCTTATTCACCATAACAATATTATTATCTAGTTTATTGAGTGCAAGGTTTCTCTCAAATTCTTTGATAATATCAGGAACCATGTCAAAGGCAAAAACCTTGCCTGATTTTCCCACCAGTCGGCTGGCCAAAGTTGAATACCATCCGAAACTTGATCCAATATCAAAAAAATAATCCCCGAGAGAAACTGTTTTCTCGAATATCTGAGTATCTCGCTCTTCGTATTTATTGGCAAAAAATAAATGCTTCTTAACCGGCGATATGATACTAATATAAAATTTGCGCCCGTCCGGAAGAGTTATCACATCACCAAATTTATATCCAAAGAGGGCGAGGGCGGTTCTTATGGCCAAACTTTTCCCTCTCGGCATATGCGGTATTACACATCTCGCAATCTTTAAAAAAAATCTATTCATATTGTGATTCAGATTATAATGTTTACGAATATTTATTAGGATTTTCAATCGTATCAATAAGCTGTTTTATCCTATTGTAATAAGTGTGCTCGGCAACCGTTCTACTGTAACCAGCCCGAGCTATCTTCTCACGCTCAGCATCATGCTTCAAATAATATTGTATCTTTTCTCTTAACTCATGTTCGTCCTTGAATAAAACCACCTCTTCTCCTACCCGGTAGGCCCGTTTTATATCTTCTCTGACATGATCAGTCATGAACATAGCCCCACAGCCAGCAACTTCAAATGGCCTGTTGCTTAGTCCCTCTACGGGCATCAGGTCCCAGTTAATATCCAATACTATCTTGCTATGGCCATAAATATCATATCTCTGATCACCCACTGAATGACCATGATATAATCCCGCTAATGGAGTTTTTGCCCAACCCTTAGTACCCCAAATATTAAGATCAAGATTACTTATTGATTGGAGATATTTTTCACGGTTTGGATATTGCTGGTTGTTATATTGCCCAATAAATGAAATGTCGTATTTATTTTCTCTATTAGTGAACGGATCGGACATAGGTTCGGCAGAATGGGCCATATAGAAAGCATTGTAGAGACCCAGCTCTTCACGTAATCTTTTTAGAATGACGTGGTCTTGGCTAAAAAAATAATCATAGACCGGAGCCATTCTTTTGATTAATTCCCAATGATCCATAAAATCAATAAAGAATAAGGCCGTGATAACTCCGGAGTTCCTAATCTCTTTGATAGTCTCGGACTGAATATTCTCAGCCTTAACGCTGAAGACCAGCCATGGTTTATATTTTTTTACCCTACGGACCAATCTGCGGTTAGTATTCCTTAATGTAATATCTTTGATGAATCTCAGCTGAGGCAGACGGACGAGACGTTTAATGAAATCGTTTGAATAAACCAGTCCGCTTCTGTTATTGAAAGTCAGGCACTCATATCCCATCTTTTCAAACGCCCTGACGTGTGGCATTGTAAAAAAAGAATCGCTTGGACTTACTATTAATACTCTCTTCTTTTTATTATTCATAGCCATATTATTCCCGTAATTATAGCACAGTAAATAGATTATAAAACTTGACGGCTATTGCCCGATGACTATAGTTTTCTTTCATATGCTTACGACCTGCAAGGCCCATATTCGTTCTTAATTCCACATTATTTACTAATCTAATTATCGCATCTCCCAGCTGATCAGCACTTTGTGGTTCAACCAGAATCCCCGTTATCTCATTAAGCACTATTTCTACAATAGATCCGGTAGTAGTAGCTATGACCGGCAAACCAGAGGCACTTGCCTCGGCCATCGAATAGCCAAATTGCTCTTCCCATCCGCCATAAGGCTCTGATGGATGTATAAAGATATCCGAGCTGGCGAAAACTCCTGGCAACTCTTCGTTCGGAAGCCAGGAAATTACGGTAATAGTTCCCTGCATTTTATTCTGCACGATAAAATCATTTATATATCCTTCAAGCAGACCGGTACCTATCATGACCAAATGTAAATCCGGTAGTTCCTTAAACACTTTGAAAAATGCCGCTAACAACGCTTTAATTCCCTTCCTATTATCAAAAACTCCGGCGAAAGTCAGAATCGTTTTACCCCCAAGTTCATATTTTTGTCTAAAATCTGACTGAATGCCAGGCTTGAACCTTTCTGTGTCAACTCCCGAAATAGGTGCAACCAAAATCTTAAAATCTGGCCGTGTAATATATTTTTTCAGTATTTCAGCGGCTTTGTGATTACCACAGATAGCACCAGCAGAATTAGCCATAGTCCACCTGATTATATTTTCGGTTACTTTAAGTTTAACTCCCTTAAGTCGGTTTTCGTAAGGAACGTTCTGCCACGTAAAAAATACGTGCTTCATGTCCAGTTTTCTTGCCAGCCGAGAATTGAAATACGTGGTCAGAAGATTGGGCTCAATTGAAGTATACAAAATATCACCCGCCTTGGCATCTCGGTGAATTATATTTTTAGCCCCCGGCATCCATCCTTTTAACAAACCTTTAATAACCGGGTAATGAGAGTGTGAGAAAAAGGCCTTTGTGCCAACGATTTTAATGTCTTGCCTGATCGGAACTTTAACTTTTATCTTCCCTCCCTTGGCTTCCCAGGTCCTAGGGAGAATAAAAAAAAGCTCCTCTTTTTTGGAGAAATAGTCAAAAATCCTGAAATATCTTTCATAAACGTAAGGATAAGAAGTTATAAATATTTTTCTCACATTAAATTCTTCCACGTTTAACTATCCCTTTAAACATCGTCAAGGTTACCATAGAATCAACAGAGTTTCTATTTATTAATAATGGGTCCACTTTAGCAGTTACTGGACCAGTTTCAACGGTAAATGCCACTTTAAAACCCTCTTGTTTTAGGATATCTCTAACTTTTTGATTGCTTTTTCCATAAGGATAGGCAAAAGTATCTATTTTTTCATTTAACTCTTTCTCTATAATTTCTCTAGAAACATGGACTTCATTTAGAACCTTATCATCGGGCAAAAGATTGAGTTTAGGATGGGTATGGGTGTGAGGAAAAAATTCTATCAGTCCGCTACTGGCCATCTCTTTTATCTGGGGCCAATGGAGCATCGAGATAACAGTTCCCTTGCTGGTAGTTCTTGTGCTAACCAGCGAACCGGTAATAAGAAAAATTGATGCCGGAAAGCCGTATTTTTTTAACACGGGAAAGGCATTTGCGTAATTATCCTCGTAACCGTCATCAAAAGTTATCACAACAGTCTTCGGCGATACCTCTTGTCCGCTTCTCAGAAGCCCAGCCATCGTAGGAATAGATATTACTTTATAATTATTATTCGCCAGATATTTCATCTGTTTTTCGAAATCGGGGGAAGAGACGGTAAAAAGGGCTTCATTATTACCAACAGAATGATACATTAAAACAACGGCTCCTCGAGACGGCAATAACCGTGAAAAGCAATAATAGATTGTTTTAAGTAATTTCTTCAATTATTTTTTTTAATTCACCGCCTATTATCTTTTCGTCTAAATTCTTTTTAAAAAATTCGTATCCATTTACTGCGATCCTATCTTTCAATTCTTTATCGTGGGCTAGCATTAATATCTTATCAGCCAGACTTTGAGGATTGGCCGAGGCGCATAAGATACAATTTTCACCATCGGTTAAGATCTCCTCGATTGCGGTCGTTCTTGATGTAATGATCACCTTACCCATAGCCAGAGCCTCAAAAATTTTATTTTGTATGGTGACATCCGTTTTAATGCCCCCGCCGAATGCGCCTAGGCAAACATCGGCATCAACAATCTTTCTATTCAGATCTTCTTGCGATAGCTTACCGGTAAATTCTACGTTATTAAGACCAAGATTATGGACGAGCTTTTTATTCTCTGGCATCGTCTGTCCGCCACCCCCAACAAGATAAAACTTAACACTATGCTGTTCTAGTATTTTGGCTGCTCTTATTATATATTCTACACCCTGAAGCGGTATAAAATTACCCCAAAACACGACATTAAACTGGGCCCCATCCTTACTAAGTATAGGCCCATCCTGTCTCTGGAACAAATCGGTATTTGCGCCCAGCAAGATCTTCCTGAATTTATAAGCCAGAAAATTAAATTCTTTAAGGAAATAATTAATATGGGCCTGCGTATCCAGAATAACTATATCCGCCAAAGAACAGGACCATCGGTCAATAAAATGATAGTATTTTGCCCTCAAGCTTTGAGATGAAAAATATTTCCTATCCAGAATATAGCCCATGTAATGGGAGGTAAAGGCGTCAAATATTATCGGCTTGCGAGTTAATATCCTGGCTAATGGCATCATCTCTTGTCCCGAGAATCCGACAATCATCACATCAAATTTTCCAATAAATTTTAAATATTTAAAAAGCAGTTTTAGATATTTCGTGATGTATGACCTAGAGCGATCATTGCATTCTAAGATAGTCACGCCATTCTCCCTCAGCCCCTTCATCAAAATAGCATTTCTGGCATTGGCGAGACTATAAGAACCGAAGTATAAGACTGTGAGTTCTTTATTCATATAATGTGCTGATTTTATCAATCATGTTCTTTAGTTGATGATGCTCGGACACCGAAGATACAAGGAATCCAGAAACTTTTTCTTTCTGTCTGAGTGTGGAGTTTATTATATTTTTTATCTTTTCAGCAAGTTCATCGGCGTCATTGTGGTCAAAAATGAGCTCTTTAGCATAACCGTCAAAATATCTCTTAAATACATCATTGGAAGTAAGAGTGATGCATCCTGATGCCATGCCCTCAAGAATTGCTTTATCAATTCCACCACCGGGCGTCAGACCAACAACAACATCGGATTCCTTATAATAGGGGACAATTTCACTGTATGGAATAAATCCAACGAGATGAACCACTTCTTCTAATTTTGAATTTTGAATTTTAAATTTTAAATTTTCTAGATATTCATCATCTTTCAGCATCACCGGTTTGCCGACTATTTTAATTTCAAAATTGAGGCCTTTTTCTTTAAGAATTCTGGCGGATTCAATAAGAGTTTCGTAATTTTTTATTTTGGAAATCCTTCCTACGCTAAGTATTCTTAACTTACCGTCGTGGGACCAGCTTCTTTGAATTCGGAATTTATCTATGCTAATCCCGTGACCGCTCTCAATTATTTTTTTACTTTTAAATTTCAAGCTTTCTTTGGTGGCTGTTACGATTTTATAGCAAAGTTTTTCTGCGATTTTCAGTCTGAGCGTTACGGATCGGTGTAAATACCAAAAAATTATCTTTTTTCTAAAAATAAAAGCTACTGGCCATGATGCGATTACAAATATAGGAGACATATGGGCAAAAATGCCACTCGATTTTAACACTAAAGAAAAAAGTAGTTTATAGAATTTAAAAAATCGGAAAACTCTTGAGCTATTTTTCTCTTTACCTAAAGAATGTACGTGGACATTGCTGGGCAAACCACAATTACCCTTGGCTAGTGTGATCACGTTAACTTCTTCAAAATGTTTGCTAAATTCTATAATCCAGTCCACAAAAAATCCCAAAAGATCATCCTCTTGATCTACTTTTTGAGTAATAATTAATAA
>Ga0209319_1000347_pt1 | contig 63600 bp, 62 predicted proteins | sample RifGroE2_FD_184000 | JGI IMG/M metagenome (GOLD analysis project Ga0209319, IMG submission 184000) | Groundwater microbial communities from Rifle, Colorado - Groundwater E2 (SPAdes) (version 2) | ecosystem: Environmental > Aquatic > Deep subsurface > Groundwater | place: Rifle, Colorado, United...
ACTCCTCAAGAGGATCTCTTACGGATTCCGTAACAAAGATAACTACATTACAAAGATGATGCTCGCTTTTATTCCCTTTGTTCAGCTTGTATCGTTCATGAAGCATCACCTTGTTTGACATAGAGCCTTTCTTTCTTGACAGGGTCTTTCTTGAGTTAGGAACAATTGACGGAAAGCCGTTTTTTCGCTATCCTTTCAATCACTTAACCTTTACGCGTGCCTATGAATATTACAGAACTTGCTCGCCGTCTTCGGGCATCACCAGAAGAACTTCGAGAAAAACTCCCGTTACTTGGTTTCAGCCTAGGAAAGAAAGCAATCAAAATTGATAATCGTCAAGCAGAACGTATTACTTTGGCTTGGAGTGAAATGCGTCGTAAAGAACGTCTTGCAAAAAAAATGGAAGAGCAACAACAGTTGCAAGAACGTCGTCAACAAGTGAAGGATCCTTCTCTATTTAAACCCCTTCCTCTCCCAGATGTTATTACCGTCCGTGATTTTGCTTCTCGTATGGCTCTTCCAGTTCCTCGTGTCATGCAAGAGCTTATGCAAAACGGTATTCTTGCTTCTTTGAATGAGCGAATTGATTTTGATACAGCTTCTATTATTGCAGAAGATTTAGGCTTTAAGGCAACGTTGGAAGAAGGCCACATAGGAGCTCATGAAGAAGCCATGGTAGATCGTGTACGAAAAGTTGCTGAAGAAACAGAGGCATCTCGATTGCAAATACGTCCTCCTGTGATTGTTGTGATGGGGCATGTTGACCATGGAAAAACAAAACTTCTTGACGCGATTCGAAAAACCAATGTTGTGGATACAGAAGCAGGAGGGATCACTCAACACATTGGTGCCTATCAAGTGGAGCGCAAAGGACAACAACTCACGTTTATCGATACTCCAGGGCATGAAGCGTTTACAGTCATGCGTTCTCGAGGAGCAAAAGTCGCGGATATTGCAATTTTAGTTGTTGCCGTTGATGATGGGGTTCAACCTCAAACAAAAGAGGCCATTAACATTATTCAATCTGCAGGATTGCCTTTTATGGTAGCCCTGAACAAGATTGATCGACCAGAAGCAAACATCGACCGCGTAAAAGGAGAGCTTGCTGAATTGAAACTTGTCCCAGAAGATTGGGGAGGAAAGACTGTAATGGCCCCTATTTCTGCAAAGCAAGGAACAGGTATTGATGATTTGCTTGATATGTTACTTCTTGTCTATGAGATGGAAAAAGAGAAGATCGTAGCAGATCCCACTCGTCCAGCCATTGGAACCGTGATTGAATCAAATGTGGATCCAGGAGCTGGAGCAGTGGCAACGGTATTGGTGCAAAATGGAACAATGCACATAGGAGATGCTATTGGGGTACGCGATGGATTTTATGGACGTGTTCGTGCCATGCAAGACTGGACAGGATCTACACTGCAAGACGCTCCTCCTTCAACCCCTGTGAAGATTATTGGATGGAAGGTTGCTCCTGCAGTGGGAGATATTATGGAAGTAGCAACAGACGCAAAGCAATTACAAAAAATTAAGGCTACGGATATTTCGAAAAAAGCCACAGAAGAAGTTGCTACTATCAAAAAGAGACCAGAAGTAACAGAAGAAGATGGAAAGAAGATTCTAAATTTGATCATTCGTGCAGACGTCTTGGGTTCTTTAGAAGCTATTTTGGGAATGCTTGATCGTCTTGAACATGAGGATGTTGGGGTGCGGGTTGTTCAAAAAGGACTTGGAAATATTACGGATACAGATGTAGCAAGTGCAGAAGCAGATCATTCTCTTATCATGGGTTTTAATGTTAGACCTACCCCATCAGCAGAAGAATTAGCTCGTGAAAAGAACGTCACCATTGTTGAACACAAGATTATTTATAAGTTGTTCGAAGATATTCTCGATCGGTTACAAGAGTTGCTCCCTTCAGAGATGATTTTGACAGAGCTTGGAGTTGTAGAGGTTTTAGCAAATTTCAGAAAAATTGAAAAAGGATGGATTGTGGGAGGAAAAGTAAAAACCGGAAAGATTGTGCCAAATGGACAAGTCCGTTTGAAACGTGGAGAGGAATATATTAGTGAAGGTGAAATTGTGTCTTTACAAATTGGTCGATCAGACGCCAAACAAGTCACAGGTGGTCAGGAGTTTGGCATGACCTTTAAAGGCAAAGTCAAACCAGAAATAGGAGATATTATGGAAGTGTATTCACAAAAACGTAAAGCACGAACCTTGGTGATTGAGGGTGTTTCAAAGAGATAAAATCCTGTATACTAAAAAAGCGCGAGGTGGGAATTCTATACCTCTCGCTTTTTTTCACCAATTATTATTTATTTTTACAATGTTTTATGTCTGTTTTACATCTTACAAAAGAATCATTTGACCAATCTGTCCTTCATGCAGAAAAGCCTGTACTTGTGGATTTCTGGGCACCTTGGTGTGGACCCTGTCAGATGATGAGTCCTGTGATCGATGGGCTTGCAGAAGAAATGGAAACAGCAGTGTTTGGAAAAGTGAATGTGGATGAAGAACAAGTATTGGCTCAAGAACATAATATTCTTTCGATCCCAACTTTTCTTATTTATAAACACGGTCAAGTCGTTGATCAATTTTCCGGAGCCATGAAAAAAGAAGATTTGCAATCACGTCTTGAAAAACATCTCTAACTATGGAAACTCGTCGTCTTATTATTATTGGATCAGGACCCGCTGGTTATACAGCCGCTATTTATGCAGCGCGGGCAGGGTTAAAACCTCTTGTTTTTGCCGGACCACAAAAAGGTGGGCAACTCATGTGGACTACAGAGGTGGAGAATTTCCCTGGGTTTCCAGATGGAGTGATGGGGCCAGAGCTTATGGATCGTTGTCGCAAACAAGCTGAACGTTTTGAAGCAGAAGTGGTAGATACTTCTGTGGATCACATAGATTTGTCTCACAAGCCTTTTGTTGTAAAGGTTGGTGATCAAGAACATCATGCTGATTCTCTTATCATTGCCACAGGAGCTTCTGCTAAATGGTTAGGAATTCCAGGAGAAGAAGAATATAAAGGAAGAGGTGTTTCTGCATGTGCGACTTGCGATGGGTTCTTTTTTCGAGGAAAAAATGTTGTGGTTGTTGGTGCAGGAGATGCTGCTTTAGAAGAAGCAACTTTTCTCACAAAATTTGCAAATAAGATTACTGTTTTCGTAAGGTCTGGAGAGATGAGAGGATCAAAACCTTTGCAAGACCGTGCAAAAGAGGAAGATAAAATTCATATCATTTATTTTACAGAAGTAAAAGAAGTTCTTGGTGATGGACAGAAAGTTACAGGATTAAAGATTATAAATAATCAAACAGGAGAAGAATCAGAAATCGCAACGGATGGGCTTTTTGTCACAATTGGACATAAGCCGAATACGGAATTAGTTGAAGGTAAGCTTGATTTAACAAAAGGCTATCTTGTGACAGAGCCAGGAAGTAGCAAAACATCTGTTGAAGGAGTCTTTGCAGCTGGAGATGTTGCAGATTGGAAGTATCGCCAAGCCATTACGGCCGCAGGATCTGGGTGTATGGCTGCTCTTGATTGTCAACGATGGCTTTCTGAAAAAGAATAAAAAAAGAAGAACGGGCAACCGTTCTTTTTTGGTTGATGATTTTGTTCCATGGGCGTATTCTGTTCTTACTAATCTTTAATCGATCATCTTATGCCAACACCTTTTGAGCACGCCCTGGCACAATTGCAACGGGCAAATGCAGTTCATCCTTTTTCTGAAGATTTTCTTAAAATTTTCGCTTCACCGGATCGAAAAATAGAAATTTCCATTCCTGTTCAAATGGATGATGGACAAACAAAGATTTTTGAAGGGTACCGAGTTCAGCACAATAATGCTCGCGGACCGTATAAAGGAGGAATTCGATTCCATCAAGATACAGATATTGAAGAAGTCAAAGCCTTGGCTCTTTGGATGGCGCTTAAATGTGCGGTTGTGAATATTCCCATGGGAGGAGGAAAAGGCGGTGTGACAGTTAATCCAAAAGAGCTTTCTGAATCAGAACTTGAACAACTTTCACGCGGGTTTGTGAAGCGTCTCGCAGATGTGCTTGGACCACAAAAAGATGTTCCAGCACCTGATGTGAATACCAATCCAACGATCATGGCATGGATGGCAGATGAATACGCAAAGATTACCGGTGATACCACAGGAGCGGTTATCACGGGAAAGCCACTGGATGCAGGGGGATCAGAAGGTCGTGGAACTGCAACCGCGCAAGGAGGATTTTATGCTTTTAATGCTTTGCAAGAAAAATTAGGTTTGCCAGAAAAGTGTAGAGTTGTCATTCAGGGGTTTGGAAATGCTGGACAAAACGCTGCAGAGATTTGGTCTCAAGCAGGACATACCATCATTGCTTTAGCTGATTCTCGTGGAGCCATTTACAAAGCAGATGGATTGGAAGTTGAAGCAGTGGTTCATCACAAACAAGCAACAGGAGCACTTGCCGGATTCCCTGGAGCACAAGAAATATCACAGGAAGAACTCCTTTCTCTTACCTGTGATGTGCTTATTCCTGCAGCATTGGAAAACCAAATTCGTCAAGATAATGTTGATCAAATTAAGGCAAAAGTTGTTTTTGAACTTGCTAATGGTCCAACCACTCCGGAAGCAGATGACGTCTTGTTTGGTAAAGGAGTTCCTGTTGTTCCAGATATTTTGGCCAATGCCGGTGGGGTGACGGTCTCTACGTTTGAATGGGAACAAAATGTTAAAGGAGAACATTGGACTGTAGAAGAAGTTTTTGAAAAATTACAACGCATGATGGAATTAGAAGCTTCAATGATTTTTGGGAAAGCAGAGGAATTGAAAACAGATTTGCGCAGAGCCGCATTTATTGTTGCTCTCGAGCGTATTCAAGAAGCCATGAAATAAAGAATAAATGGAAAAGAGTGGAGAAAATAGCCACTCTTTTTCTATTCATGATTTTTTTCTATTCATGACTTGCCAGAATTGTCATTTTCTATTACTCTTAACCGTCGCGTTCTTTAGACAAAAATACCAAGGGAGGTCTCGTGCCAGAAGGAATCGCTGTGTCTCACAATCCATCGACTCTTCAGAGTGATCACCTGGTCACTTCTGGAAATGGATGGGGATCCTTTCAGCTTTTGGGTGAAGGAAAGCCTGGGAAGACAATCATTCAACAAGATCGTTTGCGAGTTATTGAGAATTGGATGGACGGAACCCTCTTTCTTCTTTGTGATGGTCATGCCAATGGTGGTGATCTGGCTGCGCAGTTGGTCATTGATCAATTCCCAGACCTGCTTCTTTCTCATGATTTTATTCATCAGCGTTTTGTTGCTACTGAACGTGCTTGTGTGGCCATGGATCGTGTGATTGAAGAACAGACTGATGGGGGAACAACTCTCGCTTTAGTTCACATAACACAACGGGATATTTTTGTTGTGAACTTGGGGGATACCCGTGTTTCCACCCTTGAGTTACAAAGACTCCGATCTTGTACAAGAGATCATCGTGTAGCAAGTCTGTTTCCAGAAGATGAGTTGAAAATCCGCCGACGTGGAGGACTCTTCATCCAATCTGGAAAGCAACGTTTTCTTGCTTCTCTAGACCTTCGATCTGGCATTGCCATTACTCATACATTGGGAGATCGTCGTTATGGGCGCGGTGCTTCAACGTTTCCAACTATTGTGGCCTATTCTTGGGAGGGGATGACAGATGCGACACATCTCATTTTGTGGGTTGATGGCGTTTGGGAAACTTTTGAAGAAGCAATTATCACCACTAGTTTGTTGCGCTATTGGATTCGTTCTCAAACTTCTGTGAGAGAATCTACCCAAGAACTTTCTCAGCAATTGGTTCGCTGTTGTCCAGGAGACAACGCAAGTGCAATCGTGATCGATCTTGATCATTTCCGCCCGCCAGACTGGTAGGGCGGTTTTTGTTTTTCTTTGATAACAAAAAACCGCCAACATCAACATACTGGCGGATTTATCAGAGTATTTCTGAAAGAGTCTCTTGAGGGTCAAGAAAGGTTGGTCGCATGCGTGTAGTGAAAAAATCCATGGCTTCTGAAATAGTTTGATGCATAATTTGAACATGTCTTTGCATGATCCGTGTATCATAAGGGGCTTCTTTTGATCTGCCTACGAGGATTTTTATCGGAAACCACAATTGATCATAACGTGCGTTTGTCAAAGCAGCAGTGTAGGACATACTTCTGAGTGGGTTTTCATGACCGTTGATTTTATACCAAGTTCTGTCAAAAGTTTCGAGAGAGGTATTTGAGGATTTCACATTGATATACATACCTCCGAAGGGCAATTCTACACACAGATCAATTCCTGCAAACACATCCTCAAATAGAGTAGGAAGCCAAAGAGTACAAGAACGTTTTGTCAAAAGGATTGCTTTTATGACACGTACAACAGAAGCGGCTCCAACAATGTCTGTTCTCCATCCATACATATTTTTCGCAATTTCTTGGTTCCATGTAGGGACTTCTTCAAAAAGTCGAAAATGATCATCAGGAGAAAAATGAAGGAGTACACGTATGAGTCGATGTTGAATAGAGGCACCGAGATAAGCGATATGTCGATTTTTATTTTTATGTTTTGTCTGTTCCAACGTGTAAATTTGAGTGCTGACCATTTGAAGGAGAACGATTTCAAAAATAAGTCGTTGTGCTTCAGGAGTTTCTTTTGGAAGTTGAGCAAGAGATTCATCTAGAACTTCTTGATAAAACCTTTCACAAATTTTTGTATCCTTTTCTTCATTTTTGAGACAGAAATGAACCAAGCTCATTGGATGACCAAGAGATTCAATCGTTTCTCTCCAATCATCTGTCAGAGGGATATGACGACAGACACGTGGAAGGGCGATATGTTGATCTTCAAAAAGAGCAGGCATGAGACCTCCAGAAAAAGGTTGTGAAAGAACGAAAGGGAAGATAAGGCAACTTAGCAACTCACTTCAAGAAAGTCAATCGCTGTGCTACTATCTCTGTTGTATGTCATATAATCATCTTGAAATAGAGCCAAAATGGCAAAAGCGTTGGGAGGAATCAGAAATTTTCCATGCCAAAGATCATTCTGAAAAAGAACCTTTTTATTGTCTGATTGAATTTCCTTATCCTTCCGGAGCAGGATTGCATATTGGGCATCCACGCAGTTATACCGCACTTGATGTAATCGCACGCAAACGTCGCATGGAAGGATTGAATGTTCTCTATCCGATCGGTTGGGATGCTTTTGGGCTCCCGACAGAGAATTATGCTATTAAGACAGGTCGTAAACCACAAGAAGTCACAGCAGAAAACATTGCGACGTTTACACGTCAACTCAAATCATTAGGAATCAGTTTTGATTGGTCTAGAGAAATCAACACAACAGATCCCGCTTATTACAAATGGACGCAATGGATGTTTCTTCAATTTTTTAAAGCTGGTCTAGCCTATAAAGCAAAGATGGCAATCAATTGGTGTACTTCTTGCAAGATTGGTCTTGCGAATGAAGAAGTCGTGAATGGAGTCTGTGAGCGTTGTGGAGGACGAGTGGAAAAACGAGATAAAGAGCAATGGATGATTGCTATCACTAAATATGCTGATCGTCTTTTAGAAGATTTAAAAGAGGTTGACTATCTCCCAAAAATCAAGCGACAACAAGAGAATTGGATTGGACGAAGTGAAGGAGCTGAAGTGAATTTCAAGATCGATGGGAGCGATCAAGATTTAACGGTATTTACCACACGACCAGATACGTTGTTTGGCGCCACTTATTTGGTGCTTGCGCCAGAACATTCACTTGTAAAAATGATCACAACAACAGAACAGAAAGAAGTTGTTGAAAAGTACATTAAAGAGGCGGGAAAAAAGACAGAAATTGAGCGGGGAGATGCAGAGAAAGAAAAGACAGGAATGTTCACAGGTGCCTATGCTATCAATCCAGTAAATGAAGAAAAGATTCCTATCTGGGTTGCAGATTATGTGATGATGGGATATGGCACAGGAGCTATTATGGCCGTGCCTGCACATGATGAGAGGGATTTTGCTTTTGCAAAAAAGTTTGGATTGAAGATTATTGAAGTAGTAGGTCAGATGGGCGAAGATATCGCTGAGGAATTGGGTTGTTTTGTTGGAGAAGGAAAAGCAATCAATTCCGACTTTTTAAACGGACTTACGACTGAGGAGGCAAAGAAAGCCATCATTCAATGGCTTGAGGAAAAAGGGTTTGGCAAAGCAACAGTGAATTACAAACTTCGCGATTGGGTGTTTTCACGCCAGCGCTATTGGGGCGAGCCAATTCCACTTATTCATTGTGAAAACTGTGGATGGGTTCCTGTTCCCGATGATCAGCTTCCGTTAGAGCTTCCTGAAGTGGAGAAATATGAACCAACCGATACAGGTGAGTCTCCTTTATCTGCCATGACTGATTGGGTAAATACCATTTGTCCGGATTGTGGTGGACCTGCCAAGCGTGAAACAGACACCATGCCAAACTGGGCAGGATCTAGCTGGTACTTCCTTCGTTATATTGATTCTCAGAATTATCAAACATTTGCAGATTTTGAAAAGATGAAGTATTGGATGCCTGTAGATTTATATAATGGAGGAATGGAGCATGTGACCCTTCATCTTCTTTACTCACGATTTTGGAATAAGTTTTTGTTTGATCAGGGTTTGGTTCCAACCAGCGAGCCGTATAAACGTCGTATTAGTCATGGGCTTGTTATGGCTGAAGATGGAACAAAGATGAGTAAGAGTAAAGGGAATGTAGTGAATCCAGATGAAATGGTGATTGAGTATGGAGCGGATGCCCTTCGCATGTATATTCTTTTCATGGGTCCGTTTGAAGAAGCTGTTCCTTGGAATAAAAATGGATTGATTGGGGTGCGCCGATTTCTTGATAAAGTCATACGTTATGTTGAAGAATGGAAAAAAGAGAACACTTCAGATCACACCGGGAAATTAGTTGAGCCTTTCTTAAAGAAAATTTCTGAGGATATTGAAGATCTCAAGTTCAACACAGCTGTTTCTTCTCTTATGCAACTGTTTAAAGCATTAACAGAAAAGGATGTTCAAACAGGTAAACAAAAAATGGTTTCAGAAGATCAACTAAAACGAATTCTCATCACCCTTTGTCCTTTTGCACCTCATGTTGCTAATGAAGCTTGGGAACTGATTGGACAAAAAGGATTTGTCGAAGAGCAATCCTGGCCAATGATTGATGAACAGCTTTTAGTTCAAGATTTGATTGAAATGGCTGTGCAAATAAATGGAAAGGTACGTGCACAAATTCAGCTAGCGCCAGATGCCACAGAAGAGATCGCAAAAGAAAAGGCACTTGCAGATGAGAATGTTCAAAAACATTTGCAGGGTAAAGAGATTCGAAAGATCGTGTATGTGCCAGGACGCATTTTGAACCTTGTTGTCTAATAAATACAAAAAAGAACGGAACTTTCCGTTCTTTTTCGTTCACTTATATAAGCGCGACAACGAACCTTAGCGAAAAAAGCTTTTTTTGTCCCTGTCCTGCATTCATCCACTTCCACAATTGCTCTCTTCTTGATAAGGTTTTTGCACAAAAGGAGGTTATTATTGCGTATGAAAGTAGTCATGATTGGGACCGGATATGTGGGTCTTACCACAGGCCTTGGGTATGCCAAACTTGGGCATCATGTGGCTTGTGTAGATACAGATGTCGCGAAAATTGCACAACTCGATTTAGGAGAGGTTCCTTTTTATGAACCAGAACTTTCTGAAATTCTTCGTGAAATGCAAGAAGAAGGAAGGGTGATGTTTACGACTGATCTTGCTTCTGTGATTGGACGCGCTGAGGTGATTATGATTGCTGTTGGCACCCCAGCATCTCCTACAGGAGAAGCGGATCTTTCCGCTGTGTTTCAAGTGGCTGAACAGATTGGTTCTCTTTTAGATCATGAAGCTGTGATTGTCGTGAAGAGCACTGTTCCTCCTGGAACAAATAAGGCTGTGATTGCACGTGTTCGTGCAGCCATGCAAAAAGCAGGAAAAGAAGTTTATTCTGATGTTGTGACAAATGCCTCTGTTCCAGAGTTTCTTCGAGAAGGAAGTGCGTTTGTTGATTTTTTTAAACCCGATCGCATTGTAGTCGGAGCTGATGATCGTATTGTACAGACGATTCTTGATCGTCTTCATGTGGGGATTAATGCTCCTCGAGTTTTTACGACCGTGGAAAGTGCAGAGCTTATTAAGTATGCCGCTAATGCGTTTCTGGCGACAAAAATTTCTTTTATCAATGAGATTGCCAATATTGCAGAAAGAATAGGAGCAGATGTGACAGAAGTTGCAAGAGGAATAGGACTTGATCGTCGGATTGGTCCACATTTTTTACAAGCAGGGATTGGGTATGGAGGATCTTGTTTTCCAAAAGATGTTTCTGCCTTGCATCAACTTTCTGGAATGAATGGGTACACATTTAAGTTGTTGAGTTCTGTCATAGAAGTAAATAATCGACAAAGAGATCTTTTTTTTGCAAAGATTGAACGAGTCATGGGGCCGTTGAAAGGACGAAAGATCGCGGTTTGGGGATTAGCATTTAAAAATGACACTGATGATGTACGAGAATCCGCTGCGATTGATTTTGTTCAACGTCTTTGTGGTCGCGGGGCTGAAGTGGTGGTGTATGATCCCAAAGCCATGAGGAATGCAAAAGTTATTTTGAGTCAACAAGTTACCTTTGCACCAACTGCGCTTGATGCAGCTATGGGAGCAGATGCTTTACTCATTTTGACTCCATGGGCAGAGTTTCGGAATGTGAGTTTTTCTTTTTTACATTCTTCTTTGTTAGAACCTCGTATTTTTGATGGACGGAATTTGCTCGCGGATCTTGATTTAGCACAAAAAGGATTTGAATATTATGGTATTGGTCTTGGATAAGGTATGAAGCAAAGAAGGAGGTGGATGTTGTTACAAAATTGGTGGACTTCGATGGCCTATTCGCCATCGCGATCTTTTGCCGTGGTTGCCACGGCATTTTGTATTGGGATTGCTTGGGGTGAAGTGTTTGCACGAAGTTCTTTTGAATTATTTCTTTGGCCACTTGCGTGTTTAATTGTTTCTATATTCCTCGTTCATTCGCGTGTTTTTCGCGTCAGTCTTATCATTCTTCTTGCTTTTGTTTTTGGGTTGTTTCGAACATCTCAAGCCTCTCTTCCTTCTGGAATAGAAACACTTGCAGATCATGCAGGACGATCTATCCGCATAGAAGGGAGGGTCTCTTCTGAAGTGGAACATCGACTTGATGGTCAGCATGTTGTTCTTGATCATGTCTTTCTTGCGGAAAGATCTGTAGAAGGAAAATTACTTGTTTTCTTTCCATTATATCCAAAAATAGACACAGGAGATCGTTTGGTGTTTACCGGAACAATTCAGCTTCCAGAACCTTTTGAAGGTTTTGCCTATGATCATTACCTCGCGACAAAAGGAATCCTCGGCATCAGTTTTTTCCCACAAAATCTTGATGTCTATCCTTCCTTTCAGAAAGGATTTCTTGTTAGGATTCTTTCAATAAAACAACGTGTGGTGAATCGATTGCAACATCTTTTTCCTGAACCTCACGCTTCCTTTCTTTCAGGATTACTTTTTGGTGGGAGTTCCTCTCTTTCTTCGGATTTAAAAGAAGATTTTTCACGAACCGGAGTTTCTCATATTCTTGCAGCTTCTGGGTTTAATGTTTCTTTATTTTCTCTTGTCTTTCTTGGATGGATTTTGCAAACCCCTTTAGGAAGAAAACGAGGCTTATTTTTGACAGCCGTTTTATTAGTGCTTTATGTACTGATGGCAGGAGCCACACCTGCTGTGGTGCGTGCAGGCGTGATGGCTTCTTTGCTTTTGGTAGGAACAGGGATTCGAAGAAAGGCTTCTATGAGAAATGTATTGTTACTTACATTAGCCGTAATGCTTCTTGTGAATCCAAAACTTCTTTTTTGGGATGTTGGATTTCAACTTTCTTTTATTGCCACAACTGCCCTTATTTTTGTGGTGCCTCAATGGAAACCATATTTTTTGTGGATTCCCGATTCCTTTGGAATTCGTGAATCTTTTGTTGGAAGTTTAGCAGCGATTGTTTGTACCATTCCGCTTATTCTCTGGCAGTTTGGTTCCATTTCTTTCATTGCTCCGCTGAGCAATCTTCTCATTTTGCCTGTCATTCCTTTTGTGATGGCTTTGAGTCTATTAGCACTTCTTTTCAGTGTTTTGTCTTTTTCTCTTGCATTAATTTTTGTCCTGCCAGCTTGGGCTCTTTCTTTCTTTATTCTCCACATTATTGTGTGGTTCGGGTCATTTACTTGGGCGCAAATGCAACCAGAATGGGCACAAGGGGGAGCCATTTTTCTTTTTCTAGGATTTGGATTTTTTCTTTTATGGAATTTCTTTCAGAAAACAAAAAGAAATTATTAATATCGCAAAGACACACCATTCAACGTTGTTTTGTTCTTGGATTATTTCTTTTGGTGTCTCTTTTTCTTTTTGCTTTTGAATCGCAGTCTTTTTCTTTCATTTTTCAAGAGGATTCTTTAAAAGTATGGATGTTTGATGTTGGACAAGGTGACGCTCTTTTTTTAGAGCTTCCAACAGGAGAGCAGATTTTGATCGATGGAGGACCGGATAATCGAGTACTTTCCAAATTAGGATCTGTGCTTTTTCCTTGGGATCGTTCTCTTGATTATGTGGTTGCGACCCACGCAGACGCAGATCACATTACTGGTCTTGTTTCTGTTCTAGAAAATTATGACGTTTCACATGTGGTCACAAATGGTCATCTTCAAGGGACAGGTGTTTCGGATGCATTGCAAAAAGCCATTGAGCAAGAAAAGTCAGAACAACGTGTTGTTCATGCAGGACAAACTTTGACTTTTGGAGATGTGATATTGGAGGTGTTATGGCCTTCTTTAGAAGTGATGAATGGAGTCGTTCAAGATCGAAATGAAACATCACTTGTTTTTCTTTTAACGTATGGAAAGACGAGTATTTTATTCACTGGGGATGCAGAAGAAGGATCAGAATTTGAATTTGCTACACAGGTTGGTGATGTGGATGTTGTAAAAGTTGGACATCATGGAAGTGCTTCTTCTACTTCTCATTTTCTTCTTGATCAGATTACTCCAGAAGTTGCTCTTGTTTCTGCAGGAAAAGATAATTCTTACGGACATCCACATCCTATTGTTCTTCAACGCCTTTTTGATCGAGCTGTAGACGTTTTTCGAACCGATCAAGGAGGAGATATTCTTCTTCGTTCTGTTGGACAAGAACCAAATCTTGAATATGCCCCCTTGCCGTTCTGAGGAGAAAGTGATATTTTTAGGGCGATAAATTAGTGAATAACCTTTTTGTTTATGATTCAACGTTCTCTTATTCTCCTGAAGCCGGATGCACTCGAGCGCGGTATTTGTGGAGAGATTATCACACGTTTCGAGCGTGTTGGGGCAAAAATTGTTGGGATGAAATTACTTGTCTCTGAAAAAGACACAGCCATGCGTCATTACACAGAAGATCTTGCACAGCGTCGTGGAGAAAAAGTGAGAGAAATGATGATTCAGATGTTAACTTCTGGTCCGATTATGGCGATTGTTGTAGAAGGAGTTGAAATGGTAGAGATCACAAGAAAAATGGTTGGCACAACTGAGCCAAAGAGTGCAGCTCCAGGGACCATTCGTGGGGATTATGCACACGTTTCTTTTCAACATGCAGATGATCTTGATAGTCCTATTTTCAATTTGATTCATGCTTCAGGAAATGCTGAAGAAGCAGAAGCGGAGATCAATGTGTGGTTTAAACCAGAAGAACTCGTTGAGTATAATCCAGCGTTCACCAAATACACATTGAAGAAAAAAGAATAATAAAAGAAGATATTTTTTTTGAGAGGGGTTTTCCTCTCTTCTTATCCTCGGACTGATTGTTCCGAGGTTTTCTTGACCAAAAAGCTGATCACACGGTAGGGTAGTTCATGGTTCTTTTCACTTCAAAAGGAGGGCACCTGATGAGCACAACTCCAAAGCAGTTCCGCATGCTTCCTCCCTTTAAAGCTCTGACTTTTCCTTGTCATGATGAATTGCGTGTTCGTGGTTTGCTTGCGACTTTTCTAACGAAAACGATGTGTGTTCCTCATGACCATTTGTCAGCTTTAATGGAGGCAATTATTCGTCAAGCAAAGAGCGTTCCAGAAAAACAGTGCGGATCACTTTCACAGGCGTCTGCTTATGTGATTGGAAAATATTGTGGTCTTTGGAAGGATTATCCTGGAAGAGGACTTCATGCGTTGTGGGTTTTGGAAGATTCTGGTTTTACTTTTTCTCGACAAGAAGAAGGGATTCGAACTATTCAAGAACTTCATTCCTGGATTAATAATCTGCTTTTCAGAAGTGGATTTCATCAAGTCGCTATTTCTGCACAAGAATGGATCAGTGAAGAAATGCGTCTGAGTTTAGCAGCACTGCATGTTCCCGCAGAAAATTTGGAAGGAGAGTTGTATTTTTCTCGAAGTGTCTGGATGTATGAATTTCTTCTTCGTCTCATTAAATGGTTTGGAGATGAAAAGGTTCAGTTGGAGACATATTGTCATACGGTCACGTTGACTTCTCTCATGGTGGAAGATGCCATGGAATTGACGGCTTTACTGATGGGAACAGTTATAGAAGAAGATGAAGAACAAGTACAAATTCAGTTTGAACCCGTTACTCCTACTCCGCTTTATCAGCATTTTCGTTTCTACGCACCTCTTTGTTGGCAAATGATCTTAATTGCAAAGAAAGAAGGAATTTCTAAAAAGGATTTAATGCAATGGTCTTTCGAAATGGGGAAAGAGTGGATTGCATGGTTGACCAGTGCTTTTCAGATTGAACTTCTTGATCGTGAATTGTTTGAGACAGTTCTTACTAATATTTCTTTTCTGAAAAATCGTTCGCAGGAAGAAGTTTTTAATCTCCTTTTTGCTTGGAGGGAAGTGAGAAGAGAAGGAATTTATTCTTTTCCTGCTTTTGTGAATCGTTTTGACGATCAAGAAGATCCACAAATACCAAGGCTCGTTCATGCTCTTATTTCTTCTGTGGGAGTTGATCCCACATTTGTTTTGTGAAGGCCTGTCACTACGGGTCTTTTTTTGTACAAAAAATCCTCTGTACAAAGAGGATTAAGAGAACACAAAAACGTTCTCAAAAAGAAAATCCGCTTTAAGCGGAATTATTCATGAGAAATATCGAAATATTGGGAGAGAACAGCACGATAAATATTTCCACGACTCACCATTCCAAGAAGTTTGCCTTCATGGATAATCGGGACTTGATGGATGCCACTTGCCACCATAAGAGCCCCAATTTTTAAAATTGGTGTTTCCAGATTTGCCGTAAGGAGTCGAGGAGACATAATGTCTGTGACTGCGCGAAGAGTTGTTCCTTTTACATCTTGTTCAAGAATTTCAAAATCTGTGAATGCATGAGGTGTTTTGACCCAATCTTTATATTTTGGGAAAAACGCACGGAACAAATCTTTTTCAGAAAGAATGCCTAAGAGTGTTCCTTTGCTATCTACGACCGGGATAGCGGAAACACGTCTTTTTAACATGAGAGATGCGGCTTCTTTCCAAGACGTCTCAGGGGCGCAGGTGTGGATTTCTCCAGGAGTAAAAATATCTGCGACTTTCATATACTTCTATATAATCAGAGTTTCTGTTTATCCGCAAGGACTTTATTACCTTGATTTCTTTTATAGATCAGTCCAGAATGGAAAGTGCTATGTTACGCAAACTTTTTAGGATTATTTCTTTTGTTTTTGTTGTGTATATATTAATAGCTCTTCTCACACTCCTATGTATTATTTGGGTATCATGACACCAATCAAACCAGATCAAATAACATCGCTAGAAGAGCGTTGTTGGAGTTTTGTGGAAGAACGTATTCCAGGAATTCGAAAAGGATGTGGAGCACCTGCTTATGTTCATTCTCAACGTGTCTTTCTTCTTTTGAAAGAGCTTGGATTTTCTGAAGAAGTATGTGTTGGAGGGTTATTGCATGATGTGATTGAAGATGCAGGAATTACGATTGAGGAATTGAAAGCACTTGGATGTACTCAAAGAATGATCGATCTTGTTTTGCTTGCAACACAAGATGATGAGTATGAGAGAGGGGATACTCAATGGGTGATGTTACTGGCACAATTGATTAAAGCAGATGATATTGAGGAATGGTCTATTAAGATTGCAGACATTCTTGATAATATTCGAAGTTGTTTGAGCATGTCTCCAGAACGTCGACGTTTTATGCATCAGGTGAAAGGTCCTCTCTTTTATTCTTTAGTAAAAAAGAAGCCTGTAAAAAAAGAACTACTTGAATTATTACAACAGGCTGTACAAGAGGGTCTTGATCAAGAACAAAAACTTTCTCAAAAAAAATAATAATCCCGCGAATGTGCGGGATTTTTGATCTGTTTATTTTGATGGACTGGAAATAGCTTGATCAAAATCAATCACATACACCATTGGAGGCTTGCTGAGATCTGCTTTTCCATCTGGGGTCCTGTGAAAGTAGAGGACAAAGTTATTATCATGTAAATGTCCATGTTCAATTTTGAGTTCAGCAAGACCATCAATGATCGTCTTTTTTTGTTTTTCAATCTCTTGTTTCCAAAGCAAGGTTGCTTCTTCCCATTTTGCAACAGAAGGTCCTGGAATCACTCTGGTAAAAACATGTACTTCTTTAATTCCTTTCTTGGAAGGTTTTATTCCCACAATGGGTTCAACAGGAACAATCTCAAATCCTTTTGCTTTCCAAAATTCACGATTCTCAAAAGCAGCTTTCCATGACATTAAGGTTTGAGGTTCTATACTTCTCACAATCACTCTTTCTTTCAATTCTCCACCAAGCAAAGTTGTTCCAGAACCTGTTTTTTCAAATTGTTTTCGAAAGAATCCTTGGGGGTGTTTCTTTATATAAAGGTGTTTGAAGAGCAAGATCATGAAGATCTACAAACTCACATCCTAAGACTCTTGCTTGTTCTTTAAGTCCTTCTTGTTCACTCTCTGGAGCGCATTTGATCATTTCTGCACAATAGCGACGAACAAAAATATCCTGATCTTTTAATCCAGTTTCAATAAGTTCTGTCCGTTCACTCTCTGGAGCGTATTGGATCATTTGCGCACAATTGCGACGAACAAATATAGCCTGATCTTTCAATCCCATTTCAATAAGTTCTGTCCGTTCACTCTCTGGAGCGTATTGGATCATTTGCGTGCAAGAGAGACGAACATATTCATCCTGATCTTTTAATCCCATTTTAATAAGTTCTGTCCGTTCACTCTCTGGAGCGTATTGGATCATTTCTGCACAATTGCGACGAAGAACAGATATAGCCTGATCTTTCAATCCCATTTTAATAAGTTCTGTCCGTTCCCTCTCTGAAGCGTATTGGATTATTTTTGCACAATTGCGACGAACAGATTCATCCTGATCTTTCAATCCCATTTCAATAAGTTCTGTCCGTTCACTCTCTGGAGTGTATTGGATCATTTGCGCACAATTGCGACGAACATAAATATCCTGATCTTTCAATCCCATTTCAATAAGTTCTGTCCGTTCACTCTCCGGAGCGTATTGGATCATTTGCGCACAATTGCGACGAACAGATTCATCCTGATCTTTCAATCCCATTTCAATAAGTTTTGTCCGTTCACTCTCTGGAGCGTATTGAATCATTTTTGCACAATTGCGACGAACAGATTCATCCTGATTTTTCAATCCCATTTTAAGAACACTTGCAAGGCGTTTTTTAAGCGTCTCTTGTTCACTCTCTGGAGCGTATTGAATCATTTTTGCAGAAATGTCTCGATCGTTATCATTTTCTGACATTAATCCTTTTTGAATCAGTTCTGGTATTTGCTCAAAATAGGCATCAAAACTTTGCTCATACCGCTTATAATCTTTCTCTGTGAGCGTGGGTTCTTCTGGAAAGACTTGTTCAGGGCGAGGGCTTAATTCTTTTGGTTGAGGATTAGATGCGTTTGGTTGAAATTCATGCATATTTTTTCTATTTATCTCTCAAACTATAACAAGGATGCACTCCATTGGCAAAGAGAAAAAACATCTAAAGATGTAAAAAATTAATCGTTCTGCTTGACGATTGAGGTGGATGTTGCGATCCTTAAGACATTCTATGCAAGAAAAACAAAAAGCTATATTGATTGATTTGATTCATCCTCGCATGAACAAAGAGCAAAGTCTTGATCGTTTGTTGGAGCTTGAAGAGCTTGTGAATACGTATGGAGGAATTGTCGTGGTGAAAGAATATCAGCGTCGATTTGCTCCACATCCAAAAACATTTATTGGTCCAGGGAAGGTTCATGAATTAGCACAAGAAGGGAAGATGCTTGGGGTCAGTCTTGTGATCATTAATGACATTCTTAAGCCTCGACAAATTTTTGAGATTGGGGAACAGCTTCGTGAAGCAAAGATTCAAGTGTGGGATCGAGTGGATTTAATTTTGAAGATTTTTGCGAAGCATGCCAAAACAACCGAAGCTCGATTGGAAATTGAACTCGCCAGTATTCGGCATATGGGTCCACGTATTTTTGGCATGGGCATGGAACTTTCACGACAAGGAGGAGGTATTGGGACTTCTGGAATTGGTGAAACCAATACCGAGATTATGCGACGACATCTCAAAGAAAAAGAACGCAAGATCAAAGAAAAATTGGAGAAGTATCAAAATGTTCGTGAAGGGCATCGACAATCACGCAAACGCAAGGGTCTGAAAACGGTTTCTCTTGTCGGCTACACAAATGCAGGAAAAACAACCCTTTTGAATGTGCTTACTGGGCGCAAAGAATATGTGGCAAATGCTTTGTTTGCCACACTCGATACACGAGTAGGTTCGCTGTGGCTTCCTGGCAGACAAGAGACCGTGTTGGTGTCTGACACCATCGGATTTATTAAAGAGCTCCCCCCAGAACTTTTAAATGCTTTTTCTTCGACTTTATCAGAAGCTATTGATGCTGATTTGCTTATTCAAGTATTGGATGTGAGTGATCCACATTGGCTACAGCATATGTGTGTCGTCGAAGAAATTCTTGAACGATTAAACATTGAAGAAAAGCCAAGACTCCTTGTATGCCATAAAGCAGATCAGGTTTCGCCCAAGGCAAAGAAAGAAATTGAGCAACATCTTTCCATGCTTCCATTATGGGTATCCTCTGTAAAACACACAGGACTTGAAGAATTAACAATAGCGATAGAAAAGATTCTTTTTGAAAAATAGCTGTGAAAACGCCATTTTGTGATGGATTCACGTTTACGTTTATTGACAAAAACAAGAATTTTTGATTTAATTGTTCGTCTTGTTCTTTTCATTCCTTTCAACAAAAACATCCGCTTGGAGGCATCATGCTAGAAAAAACCCCTTGTTTGGATATGATTGAGATTCCTGGAGATCTTCAAACCTGTTTTGACACATACAAGGCCGCGGAAAAAGGCGCTGTTCTTACAGAAGAGCGGAAGGGGTACAAAGAGTATCTGTACAACGGTGTCTTTCAGATGCTAGTACTCCTTTCCTTTACAGGTTGTTTCGTTGGTGCTCTTTTGGTTCTAGTTGTCTCTGTTGTTTGGTCTTTTATTGATATGAAAAGTATCCAAGAACATTTTTCGACGTTTATGAAAATTGGAGTTCTTTATCTTGGTGTTGGAGGTGGTGTTGGCGTGAGTATTTTTGGATGGTTTTACAGTCTTTGGCAATTGTTCAAAAGCAAAAATGACCAAAGAACTGAAAAAGAACAGGAATTCATTGACGATCCCATTTTCCAGTATGTTGGCAAGGTCATGAAATTGGTGGAAAAATATCAGCGGCGTATTGCCCGTTGGCAGCTGGTCGCTAAAGGAATCGATGGTGGCGTTCTCTCCTTTTCCAATGGGAATCGTCGAGAATTTGAACGGCTTCAGGAGGCTAGACCAGAAATCGAGCGATGCCTTACTGCGGCAGATTTTCTGTTGGGTTGGAAAAAGAGTGGATTTGCTGATAGTGATGGAAGTAGTTTTTCTGACCTTTTGACTGACATGCGAGATGCTCAGGCAAAGCTGGATGCTCTGCTCGAGATTGATCTGCCTGAAGAGCTAGATGTTGGAATGGTCATGCCGAGCCTTCCAGATTTGGGAGAGGAAGAACTTCGTCTCCGTCGTGCAGGAGCCGTTGCAGCTACCAAAGCTGCCGTGCCTCACTAAGCAGTCCCCCTTGTGGGCTGTTTTTCTTTTTTTGCAACGATATTAATTTACAATGAGCTTTGATAGGATCATCTACGATCTATTGACAATTCAGAGAAAAATCGCTACTGTCCTTTGTTCTTTTTGTTCCTTGACAACAACCAACAACCCAGATGAGGAGGCCGACATGCCAAGGCAGTCCTATTTCCCCAGACCATCAATTTTTACACGATATGGCCGTGCAGCGAATTTTCTGCCACATGATTTTGAACAAAAGGCAGAAATGCTCAGAAGGCCGCCACTTCCTTTGATTCGCATTAGCCCGGAAGCCCTTCGTGACATGTATATTTTTGTTGATCAGGGAAAAGAGGAGATCGGTTGGCTTGGAACCGTGACGCGTGAAGGAAATGTGTTCCTAATTGAGGAAGTGTTTTTGCCAGAGCAGAAAGTGCATATGGCGCGAGCGCTGATCACAGTTGATGGCCTTAGCAAGTTGACCATGGATTTGCTTGAAAACCGTCCGGAGGACGGGGTAGAAGTCATCAATAATCTGAGATTTTGGGGTCACTCGCATGTGAATGGAATGACCACACCTTCGGGTCAGGATGATCGACAAATGGATCAGTTTAAGGGAAACGGATGCGAATGGTTTATTCGTGGAATTTTCAACAAGCATGGTCGCATGCAATTTAGCATTTTCTTTTATGATGAGGGCTATGTTGTGCATGATGTTCGTTGGGAAATTGCTCAGCCTGTGGATACCAAGCGTGAGGCAGACCTCAAAAAAGCTATTAGTGAAAGGGTAAAGCCCTTTGGCATTGGAGAGGCATTGTTTGATGATGGATCTTTTCCAGAGGATAGTCCTTTTGATCTGAGTCAGTATGGAGCTCATGGTCCGCAAGAGCCTGGTATTCTTTCTAAGGCTCTTGCAATAGTTGTTCCTCCCAGAAGGGAACAGTCATGATCACACCTCTTCGCCATCTGAGCGTTTTTTCTCCTGATGAGTTTGGAGACCGACGTGTGGATGTGATTGGTCTTGGAGCAACGGGTTCTCGCATCACCCTAGAGCTTGCACGTTTGGGGATCAGAAATCTTCATGGCTGGGATTACGACACCGTCTCTGAGGTGAATTTGGCCAATCAGGCATTTGCCGTAGAAGATATTGGAAGGCTTAAGGCAGAGGCGACAGCTCGTCTGGTCAAGGCAAATACGGGCCTGGATCTACAGACCCATGTGGAACGAGTGGATGGTACGCAGGTTTTGGGAGAAATCGTGTTTGTTCTGCCCGATACCATGGCTTCACGCAGGGAGATTTTTGAACGTGGTTTGCGTATGAAGTTGCGGACTAAACTCATGATCGAGACACGTATGGGAGCCGATTCCCTTCGTGTGTATACATTTAACCCGAGTCGTCCTGCTCATATTCGTGCCTATCAGGATACGTTTCATGACGATGTTCCACAGGTGACTTCGGTTTGTGGGGGCAAGACTTCTGTGGGAGCAACTGCGGAAACCATCTCTGGCATAGCGGTTTGGCAGCTCATTCGTTGGTTTTCCATTGTTCAGGGAGCAGATGATGTTTTGGACAATGAAATTATCTTTTCTTTGCGTCCACCCATGCTCGTGACGCGTACATTTTAGACCGGCCTTTATGGTCGGTTTTTTCTGTTGACAAAAATGAAGAAAACCGATAAGGTCTGCTGTTTTCAAAATTCCGTCTCTTTTGCCAATATTTAAAGAAATAAAAGCAAAAGAAACTGGATTTTCCAGGACGATCTTTACAAACCAAGGAGGTACCTTGAAAAACATTTTTCTTCAGATTGCTAACCTTTATCATCGGCTCCAATCTTTGTTTCGCACATCGCGACCAGCTATTGAAGCAAGGGAAGAGGGAGAAACACCAGAAGAGAGAGTAACTGAAACCCCCGAAGCTGTAATGATTGTTGAAGCTCCTGAGGCTCCTGAAGCTTCACCTGAGCCAGTCAGGCCAAGGCATGATGTTCATGTTTCTCGTTGGAATGGAAATGAGCAAGATCGCTTTGTGGACATCACAAGAAAAATTCTTCTCGATGTCGTTGGAAAAAATATTTATATTGATGTTCCACACGGAGAATTGGCTAGCTGTTTTTCTCGAGAGGATTTCCATATTGTTTTCTGGTCGCAGCAGAGAATGATGAGAGAAAGGAGTCACCCTCCAGAAGAGATCTGGGGAGTGAACGTGAACTGTCGAGATTCCGCCTTTCATCCAAGTGGAAATGGATATGTGTTTGAAGATTGTAGGACTGGCTATGGTGTTGCAGAGCTCGTTGGAAATGTATTGTATATTCATCATGATCTTTGTCACACTGGCAGAGAAAGTGAACTACGTATTTATGAGATGTTGTTGACAAAGGTTGCTGAGTATTTGCAACAAGGACTTTCAAAAGAAGCCATTGCTCAGCAAATGAGAGAAAGGCAACTACGCGAACAGGAAAGAACCGTTCAGCTTTTTATTGATATGGCACGAAAAGATCGAGATGCAAACCTTCAGTCTCTTCAGGATCAAATGAAAGAAGCAAGAAGGGATGTAAGAAAAAGTACTTTAGTATTGATTAAAAATGTGCAGGAGAGTGATCGTCTCACGAGAGTACAAAGAGCTATGAGTACTGCTGTTGCAGATGTGAGAAAAGCAATACTTGAGCAGCTTTCTGTTCTTGAGGAAAATGAGCGAATTGTTGCCATGACTGTTTATGTGGCAACCATCTGTCTTCAGACCATTCCGCTTGCAGTTGCAAGAGGAGGAGAAGAGAAAAGTTGGGTTATTTATGTAAATACTGGCGGCAATGATCAAGGAGTGCGTTGGTATTGTTGTACCAAAGATACTCAAGGTCGCCCAGAGAGACTGATTCCTTACGAGCTTAAAGATTCTTCACATCTTGTCGCATTTGCAGAATTGATCGGAGAAAGGAATTTTGTTGATTTGGCAGACATGGCCATAGAAGCGATCAGAGGGGATCTTCTTACACTCGTTGACAAAAACGACATTTCCGAGTAATAGATTAGATAGTTTTTTGACCCGGCCATCTGGCCACCCCACCCCCAACGCCCATGCGCAAGCAGGGTACAACAGAAGGAGACTCCCATGCCTGTTGAAGAAGGAACTGAAACTCTCGCCCAGAAGCCCAATCCCGAAGAACAGAAGCTCCCTGAAGGGGGAATGCAGCGCGTTCGTGTCGGTGTTGTTCCTGGTCGTTTGGTCAGTAGAGAAGTCGCTGAAGGAACGACTGTGGCGGCATTTCTTGTGGCTGCAGGCTTTCGGATGCAGGGTTATGAACTACGTGTGAATGGTCGCAAGGTCGATGGAAGCCAGCCCGTGGAGGATGGCGACAACATCATGTTGTTCGAGAATATCGACGGTAACTAGAAAAAAGAAAAGAGATACCTCAGACGACAGGAAGATGCTTATACGTAGAGCGTCTTCCTGATTTTTCTCTGCGAACGGATAGGTTTATCGGTTCGCAAAGCGAAAACGTTCTTTTCAACACAACACGGAGGCAAAAGATGTTTGATGCCCTTCTTTTGAATCTCAAAGAGAAGCAATTTAAGGTATTGTCTGAAGCTGGAATCGAAATTTCCCCCATGGAGCTTTCAGATGGAAAAACCGCGTATTTGGTCGGTCAGGAAGATTTTGGGAAAATTGCTGGTCTTTTGAATGTTGCGATCAGACAGACAAACAACACCGTCTGGCAGGGAATTAAAGGTTACGGGCTTGAAGCACTTTTAAAACAAAGTGGACGTGTGCAGGCGGTCGGCATTTGGGAAAAGAAACAGATCCGGGATGGGTATACTGAGATTGTTGATGCCATTCTTCCCTCTGATTTAGACAAGACCATCTTTCTTATTGCTCCGAGAGCCGAATTTGTTCCTCCTACGACAGGAGGGAAAACCTTTTGTATTTATTTGCATGAGCCATTTCCTGGTATGATATCGAAGATTATGGCTCCGGAGACGCTGTTTGGTCACAAGGTTTGTGAAAGAGAAAACACGTTTCGTCCATCTGGTCTTGGGATTCCTATTTTTGACGAAAACGGATCTTGTGTCGTGGCTGAACTTTTTGATGACTGTCTCTACGTTCATCTTTCGATCAGTGGCGGTTGCGATGAATCAAAAGCTATCTTTTCGGAAATCCTAGAAAGAGCTGTTGTTCTTCTGTCAGATACAGATCAAGCTTTGTTAATTCAATGCCGAAGGCAGGAACTCGATTCCCTTGTACAATCCATTACGGCTGATTTGAGACAATCGGAAAAAGAACTCACAGATAAATTGGGACAAAAAAGAAAAGAGACAGATACGGCAAGGAATACCATTGAGAAAATAGCAAGAGAACTTCAAGAGCTGGAACGGTTGTACCAAACAAGAGCTTCCGAAGATGAAGCAACATTTCGTGGACGAGTTACAAGAGAGATTCAAGATCTTCTGAGGAATGATTGGTTGAGACACATTGGGGTTGGTCCTGGTTATATCGATGTCTTTACTCATAAGATTTGTTGTCAAGATCTCAGGACAGGTATCTTGCATGAACTGGGAGAGTACCGAATTACTATTCCTCTGAGAGGTGATATTAGTGCTATTACAATGTGGAATTTGACGCGAATGGTTGAAGGCCATCATGGACCGCATTTGAATGGGGAAGGAAAACCGTGTTTTGGGACAGCAGGGCCACCTTTTGCAAAACTTCTGGATCAAGGTGAATATATTGGTGCCATCTATTATGCTATTGCGTTTCTACAATCAGTGAACACAGATGACAAATGGGGAACTCTAATCAATCGTTGGCCCAAAGCGCGATCATCATCAACCGCTTAAACAAAGACTCTTCAAAGAGTCTTTTTTCTTTTAGTTAAACAAAAACACCCTTGAGAAACTCAGGGTGCTTTTCTTTTTAGTTTAGAGTGCGTTCTTTGCAAGTTCTGCAAGATTATACACTTTTCCTTCGCGGTCCCACTTTTTCAATGTGCGGAGTCCGCTTGTGGAAATAGTAACCGTCACATAACGTCCGGTTGCAGGGTTCAAAAGACGGCGTTTTAAAAGGTTTGCGTAAAGTTTTCTTTTTGTGCGTCGTTTTGAATGGCTGACATTATTTCCGACAGTAACTTTTTTCCCAGTAATTAGGCATTGTTTTGGCATACGGCTCTTGGTTATCGTGCGACGAAGTGTACCCAAGGAGTGATTTTTTGTCAAAGTGTGGATCTTAGTCTGTCCTTCTAAAACGTAATCCAAGCTTTGTGATAAAATAGAATTCGTAATTTTTATCTTTATTTGATTATGAGTCAGCTTACCCGTTTGCAACAAACCCATAAGGAAATTCGTGAAATGAAAAAAGAACGAAAAGATATTAAGACGGCTTGGAAAGATGAACTTCAACATAATTCCCGTTATCAAGAACTGTTAGAAGAATTACAGACACTTAAAGAAGAAAAGAAACAAATTGAAAACCATGTGCGTGAACAAACACCGGGAGAGATCAGTAAGGTAGAAGATTTAACTCATGAAATTAAGGCTAATGAAGAGCTGATGAGCGATTTAGCATTCAATCTTTTAATGAAAGATGAGGTTGTGGAGCTTACGGATGAATACAACAATCGTTATGTTCCTCAATTTATGGTACGTTTTAAGAAAGACGGAACCATTGAGGAGAGTTCTAAAGAATAATGATCCTTTTTATGTTTCAAAAGTCAAAGAGATACATTCCGCTTTCTTGGATTTTTGTTTTTATCGGAATTTCCATTTTAGTCATTGCCATTCTTGTGACTTCTCCTTCTGTTCCACTTTCTGATCCTTCTTCGCATGATGAAGTTGTCACTGCACAGGAAACATTGCGACTTGAGCGATTTTCTTCCATGAAAGAGACAACAGGGAGTGCTGTTTTGGTGAACGATCAAATAAGAAGTTCATCAGTGCTTATTGAACAAGCAGTTTTTTCTATTCCAGGATATGTGACTATTTTTGCAGATGACGAAGGGGTTCCTGGAACACTTCTTGGAACATCTTTGTTATTAGAAGGAGAACAATTTCTTTTTTCTATAGAGGTTGAGGAGACTCTTCAAGAAGGAGTTTATTATGCTGTTTTGTATCGCGATGATGGGGATGGTGAATTTTCTGGTTCTGATCTTCCACTTGTGAGTGAAGAGGGAATTGTGATGATGATGAGTTTTTTAGTCACACCTTTTTCAGAATTAATAGAATGACCTTCTTGTACACAGAGCTTTTTTACGGTCTGTGTTATCATAATCATGTATGTTTATGAAAAAAATGAAAGAAAAGAAAGAAGAAAAGGAAAATAAAACCACTGAGGAGACTGTACGCATACCTCTACTTCCTGAAGAAGTTTCTGATCAACAACACACGGAGGCACCGAGTTTGAATGAATTAACATGGCGTATTTTCCGGATCATGTCAGAGTTTGTGGAAGGATTTCAATTCCTTTCCGAATCTCATCAAGAAGTCACTATTTTTGGATCTGCCCGTTTTCCTGAAGATCATCGTTGGTATAAAGAAGCACGAAAACTTGGGAATCTGCTTGCAGAGCATGGATTCACGGTTATTACCGGAGGTGGTCCTGGAATTATGGAAGCTGCCAATCGAGGGGCTTTTGAAAAAGGAGGAGAATCAATCGGGCTCAACATTCAGCTTCCAACAGAGCAGCGAATAAACCAATATGTGAAAAGAGGTCGTGGATTTCATTATTTTTTCACTAGAAAAGTCATGCTTGCTGCCTCTGCTCAAGCTTATATCTATTTCCCTGGGGGATTTGGAACACTAGATGAGATGTTTGAAATTATCACCCTTATCCAAACTAAAAAAATGCAAAAGATACCAGTGGTTCTAATAGGAAAATCTTATTGGGATCCTCTTTGGTCTTGGGTGATGACCGAGCTTCGAGATGTAGAAAAAACGGTTGCTCCAGACGATTTAAAACTTGTACAAATTGTTGATACAGCAGAAGAGGCTTTTGATTTAATAAAAGATTCTCAAGAACGAACTCTTTTTTAATATGCCTCACAAACCATTTCAACGAAAAGCCTGGGTGGTAGATGTCGATATGGGATATGGACATAGTCGAGCAGCTTATGCCATGAAAGATCTTTGTGGGTGCGAAGTGATTTCTGCCAATAATTACAAAGGGATTCCTGCAGAAGATCGCAAGCTTTGGAAGCAGAGCAGGGAATTATATGAAACGATTTCTCGTTTTAAGCCTATTCCAGTTATTGGTGATCTCATGTTTGAAGCGCTTGATCATTGGCAACAGATTGCAGATTTTTATCCACGAAGGGATTTATCCCATCCGAATGTTCAGGTTAAGCAACTTTATCATTACATTAAAAAAGGATTAGGAAAGCATTTGGTTGAAAAGATGAGTGAACATCCAGTTCCACTTCTTACCACGTTTTTTCTTCCTGCCTTTGTGGCAGATTATTACGATTATCCGGGGGAGATTTATTGTGTTACCACTGATGCTGATATCAGTCGTGCGTGGGCTCCTCTTGATCCAAAGAGTAGCCGTATCAAATATTTTGCCGCAAATGGTCGAGTTAAAGAACGATTAAGACTGTATGGTGTTCGTTCAGAAAATATCTATTTAACAGGATTTCCACTTCCAAAGGAGTTAGTTGGAGGAAAGAATGCAGAGATTGTTAAAAAGCTTTTAATGGAACGCATTTGTCATTTGGATCCACAAGGTATTTTTACTGATCGTTATCAAAAAACCCTTAAAGCTGAACTTGGACAAGCTTCTTGTCGTATGGAGAATAATAAGCGTCCGCTCACTCTTCTTTATAGTGTGGGAGGAGCAGGGGCACAAAAACGTCTTGGAGTTGAAGTGATAAAAAGCCTTAAGGGAGCAATAAAACAAGGAAAAATTCGAGTTATTTTGGTCGGAGGAGTAAAAAAACAAGTCGTACAGTTTTTCGAAGATGCCGTGAAAGAAGCAGGATTACGAAAAGAACTTGGAGAAAGAGTTCTTGTTCCACATTTTGATTCTCGTAAAGATTATTTTGCCGGGTTTAATCAATTACTACTTGAGACAGATATTCTTTGGACAAAGCCTAGTGAACTTTCTTTTTACACAGGTCTTGGACTGCCTATTATCATAGCTCCACCGATTGGGTCTCAAGAAGAGTTTAATCAAGTTTGGCTTCAATACATGGGGGGAGGGATTCCACAAGCAAATCCAAAATATACTGATGAATGGTTATTTGATTGGATTAATTCTGGAGGAATGGCACGCATGGCCTGGAGTGGATATATCGAAGCCCCAACACATGGAACTTATCGAATTGAGAATATTGTTCTTGGAAAAGAACAAGCGATTCATCCTCTTCCATTGATCGTTTAAGAGGTGATCGTCTCTACTTGTTTAAAAAAACAACCGCGAGAAATCGCGGTTTTAGAATCGTCGGCTTTTTGTGACCTGACATCCAGAAAGAAGATATGTTTGCGTATGTCCTCGTCGTTGAGGAATAAGGAGAAGAGTGTCCTCTGAGACGCAATAAGTTTCTCCTTGAAAGAACGCCAAAATGTCGAGAAGAGAGAGTTCAAAATGTTCTTGCCAAGCTGATTGTTGCTCAAGTCCTACAGGATCATAATCTTCCACAGAAAAAGATCGATAATAGTGAAAAGTTTGGGAATGGCAAAGATTTAATGAACTTGCAATATCTACGGTTCCTTGACCAGAAATATCGAAACGGTCAACAAAAGCAAATTTTTCACACGTTGTCGATTGTGTATAAAAAGAACAATGCCAGTGACGCAGAGAACACTCACCTAAAGGCAAAGGTTGAATCTCTATGTTAAGGAATGCTGGGTAAATTGGAGAGCCTTTATTTACTTGCGTTATGATTGTATACAAACGATCATCAAACACAAATGACATTTCCATGATTCCTTCATCGGAAAGCTTTTCTTCAATCCAGTCTTCTTTACGATCATGAGCAAGAAGATGTTGTGTCACTTTTTGTTCAAGCTGTACAGACAATACAGGAACTATGAGAGGAGTTTTTTGAGAAAAACCTATTGGTGATAAGAAAAGAAGAAAGAAAAGAGAGGACATAGAGTTCCTTTCGTGAAAGAGCTGTTTCTAGGGAATCGAAAAATGAGGTATTTGTCAAGAAATAAAAAGGATTAAATGTCTGGAGCTTTCTCTTTTTTTGTGCTAAAGTTTCTGCATATGGAATCATCTTTTCAGAATCTTTTGCGTGCGATGGCACGTGTGAAACAAGAACAAGAAGAAGGAATACAAGAGGATACAATTAGTGTGAGTGATACTGTTTCTGTAGCGGCATCTGTCTATGAACTTTTACGCAACACACTTGAGTATGATGAAGAGCATCTCTTGAGGCGAAATGCCATACGCCGTATTTTACGACGTCGTATTGGAGAAGAAGAGGAAGGACAACTCGCATCAAATTTATTGCGTGAATTAATATGGGCTCGCTATTTTCGAAATAAAACAGTTCCTGAAAGAATGATTGGAGAAGTTACGATTGTTTTGAAGAAATATCATTCATTGTTTAGGTCTCTTGAAGTGAAAACAAAAGAAGGACAAAAACAGTATGATTGGTTGATCGATGTTCTTTCCAGTGAGATTGAATATCTTCTTGTCCCTCCTCAAGTAGATGAAGCATTAGCAAATTACACTTATCAAGAGATTCGGAAACGTCTTGTTTGGCAAAGTAAGCTTATTTCTGAAGAAGACCAAGATCTTCAACTTTACATTGCTGTTCATCGAGCCATTCTTAAGTCAAACATGGCCACATTGCGTTATCGTGTTTTTTCTCTGTTCTATCCAAAATGGCGACAAGCAACAGTAGATGATCCTCTTATTACAGAGATTGTTGATAATCTTTCTGTGGTTATTGATGCAGTCGATCGTCAGATCACTCATTCTGGAGGAGATAAGATGTTTCGTCTTGTTCGGAAATATGCCATCGTTTTTAAGGTGATCGGAGATATTGCTGCAGATGATCCAGATGCTTTTCATGAAGCTGTTATGTCTCAAGATAAGAAAGTGATTGAGAAAGCGATTTCTCGCGCAGCTGAAGTTCGATATGCTTCCTTTCGATCTCGATTATTTCGTGGGGTTATGCGGGCAACACTTTTTTTGTTTTTCACAAAAATGTTACTTGCTTTGATTGTGGAAGCTCCGTATGAAATTTTTGTTCTTCACACCACAAATTTTCTTCCACTCACGGTAAACATTCTTTTTCCTCCTTTTCTTCTTTCTTTACTTGGATTCTCTGTACGCATTCCTGCAAAGAAAAACACAGTCAGTATTTTGGAAAAAGTTTGGTCTTTACTTGGTTTTGATGAAGATTTCAAGATTACCGTTAAAATGCGACGTTCTTGGGCTAAAGGACCGTTGGGTGTTATTTTCAATATTTTATACATCACGGTTTTTCTTTTCTCCATTCTTGTGATCACAAGTATTCTTCGAATTTTTGATTTCAACATTCTTTCTATTTTATTTTTCTTGTTGTTCTTAAGCCTTGTTGCGTTCTTCGGGTTGAAATTGCGTCATACAAAACGAGATTTAGTGGTACTTGAGTCAGCAGGTGGATTTTTCGGATTTATTTCAGATATCCTTTTCCTCCCTATTGTGAGAACAGGACGTTGGATTGCCATGCGGGCTCCACGCATCAATATTTTTCTATTCTTTTTTGATTTCATTATTGAAGCTCCATTTAAAGCTGCTATTAGTATTATTGAGAGTTGGCTTGCCTTCCTTCGTGAGAAAAAAGAAGAGATATAGATTATGTTATTTTTCCGTGTGGTGAAAGAAACGATACAGAAACGATCCGTGCGACTTTTTTTCGCACTTTTTCTTTTGCTTATTGTTCTTGCAGGGATCATTTTTTGGGTAAATCAGAAAGAAGTTCGTCAACCAGAATTTGGGATCACTTATTCAACGATCTATGCACAAGAATTAGGACTCGATCCGCTCACCGTTTATCAAGCATTACTAACAGAACTATCTGTAAAATTAGTAAGACTTCCTGTGTACTGGTCTGAGGTTGAAAAAGAGCAAGGGGTTTATGATTGGGATCAAGTCGATCAACTCATGACACTTTCTAACGCCCATGGAGTTGAGGTAACCATGGTGCTTGGTGAAAAGGTTCCTCGATGGCCAGAATGTTTTATTCCTGATTGGGCATTAGAGCTTTCAGAACAGGAGAGGGAACAAGTATTGAAAGAATTTTTGACAATTGCAGTTCAACGTTATCAATCTTTTTCTTCGCTTGAACGGTGGCAAATTGAAAATGAACCTTTTTTTCCTTTTGGAGTGTGTCCTGAACGAAGAAACGAACTCGTATTTGAAGAGATAGCTCTTGTTTCTGATCTTGATGATCATCCTGTGCAATTAACCGTGAGTGGCGAACTTGAATCTTGGTGGCAATCAGCATTGCATGCTGATGTTTTGGGGTTCTCTCTCTATCGCGTGACTTGGAATAAAACCGTTGGATTTTCTGTCTATCCACTTTCTCCAACGTTTTATCGAATTCGTGCCACAGTCATGAAATGGTTAACACAAAAAGTAATCATTTCTGAACTTCAAGCAGAACCATGGATTTTTATTTCCCTTGATGAACAAACAACGGAATTTTGGTCTGAGCTGTTTACTCCTGATGATTTTGAAAAGAACGTTCAATTTGCTGAGCAAACAGGTGTTTCAGAAGTTTATTTTTGGGGAGCAGAGTGGTGGTATTATTTACGAATGCAAGGTTTTGATAGTCTTTGGAATTACGCAGAAAATCTTTTTGATTCACAAACAGTTTTTGTAAAACATTAATATAATCGTTATGCCAGGAATGTTGTTTTTAGCTCTTTTGTTTGAATTTATTTTTCTTATTTTTTTGGCAGGTATTTTATACTATCTCATGACAGGTTTTATTGGAGTTCCGTGGGTACCAAGTACAAAAAAATATCGTGATATCATGTTTGACCTGGCAAAAATCCAACCAGGAGAGCGAATTTTAGATATTGGTTGTGGAGATGGAATTATCGTTTGTGATGCTGTCAAACGTTTTCAAGCAATTGGGTATGGAATTGAGTATCACTATTTGCTCATGCTTTGTGGAAGAATTCGAGCTCTGATTACAGGGGTTTCTTCCAAAACCCATTTTATTTGGGGAAACATGTATCGGATGCAGTATCCAGAAGCAGATGTCATTTTTACTTATCTTTTTCCTGAAACAAATAAACGATTAGAGCCACTCTTGAAAGCCTCTTTTCCCTCGGGGACACGTGTTGTGTCTCGAGCATTTTCATACCCAACCCTTCCTCTGATTACAAAAAAGCAAGAAGGAAGAGAAACCATTTATCTTTATCAGATTCCTTAAATAGCCTTTTTGAGGTTGTGATATAATGCGCACATATGAAAAAGGAAGTGGTCCTTGATATTGAAACTCAAAACACTTTTGCAGATGTTGAGAATGATTATTCAAAGTTTCGCATCTCTGTTATTGGGGTGTATTTTTATGAAACAGATAGCTATGAATCTTTTGAAGAACAGGAGCTTTCTCAGTTGTGGCCTCGTTTAGAAAAAGCAGATCGCATTATCGGCTATAACAGCATTGGTTTTGATCTTCCTATCATGAACAATTATTACGCAGGGGACTTCTTGAAGTTTTCTAATCTAGATTTACTTGCAGAAATTAAGAAAGCGCTTGGTTTTCGATTAAAGCTTGATGATGTTGCAGCAGCTTGTGTGGGACACAGAAAATCTGGTCATGGACTTCAGGCTATAGAATGGTGGAAACAAGGGGAGATTGAGAAAATCAAAGAGTATTGTTTGAACGATGTGAAAGTGACAAAAGAGGTTTATGAGTATGGCTTGAAGTATCAGGCTCTTGCGTATCTTGATAATTCTGGAGAAAGAAAGGCTATTCCTGTTGACTTTGCTTTAAAACAAGAAAAAGTTGTTCCCATAAATTTAAGCATGCCTTTTTAAAGGTGATTATTTGTCTGAAGAAGAGGGGAGTTAGTTGTGGATAATTACTCTTTTGACATACTACATATGGTGGTCTAAAATGTAGTTAGACCACAACATATAGTGGTTTTGAAAAATGTCTTTCTCAAATCCTCAGGGGAATAATACAGCGAGGAAAGGCAAATATCTATCCATCATCCTTTCGAAGGAGATGCGATGGAGGGGAAGGTGGGGTTTTTCCCATTCCTGTTTAAAAAGATAATCCAGTGGGATTGTCTTTTCGTCTGTTTAAGGGGGTAAATTTCTTTTAAAAAATGTTTAATTTGATTCGGGAAAGAGAATTTGTCGAATGAAATTTTTTATTTTTTACCTTTGACGTACTCGTCCTATGTCAGAACTCACAACACAACATCAGCTTAATGTCGATGTTTCCACGCATTCACAAGAAGCAACAGAAGCGATCTGGGATTACGTAACTTCTGTGAAATATATTAAAAAACGCAATGGAGAAGAAGAAGCGTTTCAAGTAGAAAAACTTCATCGATCCATCGTCAGTGCCTTAAAATCGGCAGGTGTTGTTGAGGCGTACCTTGTGAAAGAAATTACAGAACAAGTAATCAGTCGGCTCATGAAGCGTTTTAATGGACATAAAACACCTTCTTATTCTGATGTTCGAGAGATTATCAGCACAACTTTTCTTGATCATAATTTACCGCATGTTGCGAAGACCTACATGCAATACATCACCATCTTCAAAAACGAGCAAAGAACGCCCGTGTATGGAGATGGTCTTTTGTTTGATCGTTATTTTACTAAACAAGGTGTTCATCCATTTGATGAAATGACATGGGATTTGCGCGATGCTCGTATTACGAATGAAAAAGGAGAAGTTATTTTTGAACAAAAAGGAGTAGAGGTTCCTTCCAATTGGTCTCAAACAGCTACGAATATTGTGGTATCAAAGTATTTTCGAGGAAAGGTAGGAGATCAGGATCGTGAATCTTCTGTTAAAGAACTCATGACGCGCGTGGCAACAACAATCGCAGGATTTGGAAGAAAAGATGGGTATTTTCATACCAAAGAGGATGCGGATATTTTTGAAGCAGAACTTCTTCATATTCTTTCTGCACAAAAAGCCGCATTTAACTCTCCTGTGTGGTTCAATGTTGGAGTCCATGCTAATCCTCAATGTTCTGCCTGTTTTATCAATTCAGTTCATGATGACATGCGTTCCATTTTGAATCTTTGTGTGACAGAAGGCATGCTGTTCAAAGGGGGATCTGGAACAGGAACAAATCTTTCCACTTTACGTTCCAAGTATGAATATTTGAAAGGAAGTAATGGCCGTGCTTCTGGTCCAGTTTCTTTCATGAAAGGTTTTGATGCTTTTGCAGGAGTCATTAAGAGTGGAGGAAAAACACGTCGTGCCGCAAAAATGGTCATTTTAAATATTGATCATCCAGATATTGAAGATTTTATTACTTCCAAAGTACAAGAAGAAAAGAAAGCTTGGGCTTTGATGGACGCAGGATATGATGGATCAATCGATGGCGATGCTTATGGATCCATCTTTTTTCAAAATGCCAATCATTCTGTTCGAGTGAATGATGATTTTATGAAAGCTGTGGAGGATGATAAAGAATGGGTCACAACAGAAGTGAAAACAGGGAATCCTTCTTTGAAGTTCCGCGCGCGTGATTTGATGCAAAAAATGTCCGAAGCTGCATGGCAATGCGGAGACCCTGGTATTCAGTACGATACCACAATCAATAAGTGGCATACGTGTAAAAATACAGATCGTATTCATGCGAGCAATCCTTGTAGTGAATACATGTTTTTGAATGATTCTGCATGTAATCTTGCTTCTTTGAATCTGATGCAATTTCGTAAAGAAGTGGATGGTCTTATGGTGTTTGATGTAAAGGCTTTTGAACAAGCAAATCGTATTATTATTACTGCCATGGAGATTCTTGTAAGTAATTCCAGCTATCCAACACCGGCAATTGAACAAAACAGTTTAGATTTTCGTCCTCTTGGGATTGGATATGCCAATCTTGGAGCCCTACTTATGAGTTATGGGTATGCCTACGATTCTGAAGAGGGACGTAATCTTGCTGCAGCAATTACTGCGCTACAAAATGGTTATTGTTATCATCAGTCCACAAAAATCGCGAAAAAGAGAGGTGCTTTTGCAAAATATGAGCAAAATAAAGAGCCATTTCTTCGTGTTATGCGCATGCATCGAGATGAGGCGTGTCATTTGAAAGAAAAAGGAATTGATCCAGATTTCTTAAAAGAGGCTTGTGTGATTTGGAATCGGGTTATTGAAAGCGGCCAGGAGCATGGATTCCGTAATGCACAAATTTCCGTTTTAGCTCCAACAGGTACAATCGCTTTTCTTATGGATTGTGATACTACAGGAGTTGAACCAGATATTGCCCTTGTAAAATATAAATGGCTCGTTGGTGGTGGAATGATGAAGATCGTAAATAAATCTGTAAAAGAAGGTCTCAAACGTCTTGGGTATACAGAATCTCAACAAAAAGAAATCCTAGAATATATTGATAAACAAGATACCATTGAAGGTGCCCCACAGATGAAAGTAGAACATCTTCCTGTGTTTGATTGCGCATTCAAGGCAGCAAATGGAACCCGCACAATTCATTATATGGGGCATTTGCGTATGATGGCAGCGGTTCAACCTTTTCTTTCCGGAGCCATTTCAAAGACCGTAAATATGCCTCATGAAGCCACCCCAGAAGAGATACAAAAGGTGTATATGGAAGGTTGGAAAATGGGATTAAAGGCTATTGCGATTTATCGTGATGGGTCTAAACGTCAGCAGGCTCTTACCACTTCAAAAGAAAAAGATTCAAAAGTGGCCAATCAAATTGCCACTGAAGAAAAGAAAGAACATCAACAAGCGCAGGCTATCACTGCTGCTGTAAATCAAGCTAAGCCACGTCGTCGACGTCTTCTAGATGAACGTCGTTCTATCACTCATAAGTTTTCTGTGGGAAATCATGAAGGATACGTGTGTGTTGGTCTGTATGATGATGGAACGCCGGGGGAGATCTTTATCACCATGTCCAAGCAGGGTTCTGTGATTCGAGGGCTCATGGACAGTTTTGCAACCTCCATTTCCATTGGATTACAGTACGGTGTTCCGCTTGAAGTCCTTGTCAATAAGTTCGTTCACATGCGCTTCGAACCATCTGGCTACACAAATAATCCAAACATTCGCATTGCAAAGTCTATCGTTGATTATCTCTTTAGGTGGATGGCTATGAAGTTTTTACCAAAAGAATCCCAGATTTCTGTTGGTATAAATGTTCCAGAAGATGTTCTGATTGAACAGAGTCTCATTGAGTCTTCAGAAGAAGAAAAGACACCAGAGATAAGCGAACTGGAAAATCAACCCAATCTTTTCACTCCTAAAGAAGAAAAAAGAGAATTATCGCTCACTTCAACCTTTGATAATCAATCTGATGCTCCTGCCTGTGACACCTGTGGATCTATGATGGTCAGGAATGGTGCCTGTTACAAATGTCTCAATTGCGGGGCCACGAGTGGCTGTAGCTAAAATAACAAGAACGGGCCTAGTGCTCGTTCTTTTGTCTTGTATTCATTTATGTCTCATCTCTTACAAACATCCCAATTATCCAAAGGTCTCATTCAAGTCTTTACTGGAGATGGAAAAGGGAAAACCACAGCTGCCCTTGGAGAAGTTGTGCGATCAATTGGAACGAAGAAAAAGATCGCCGTTGTTTATTTTGATAAAGGGGGTGATGTTCATTACAGTGAACGTTCTGTTTTGGAAACGCTGGGGGTAACAATTGTCGTCACAGGACGTGATCGCATTGATCCGGAAACAGGACGATTTGATTTTTCCGTGACAAAGCAAGATAAAGAAGAAGCCCAGCGAGGACTCAAAGAAACACGTCAGCTTTTTGAAAAAGGGTATGATGTGATGATGTTAGATGAATTAGTCACTTCTGTGGCCATTGGACTGCTAGAAGAGGATGAAGTTTTAGATTTACTTTTAAGAAAACCAGAGAGGACAGAACTGATTCTAACGGGTCGTCATGCCACAGAAAACCTGATGGAGAAAGCAGATTTAGTTACGGAAATGCGGATGATTAAGCATTATTATACAAAAGGAGTATCAGCCAGAGAGGGTCTGGATTATTGACCAAAGAAGGAAAGGATGGTAAGTTCTTTTTCCGTTCTTTAACTTTCTCCGGAGGAAAGAAGATGGAAATCATCACAAACCATAGTTCGACCCTTATCCATATCAGTGCGATCATCCTTTGGTTTTTGGCTGCAGTGCTTGTTTGTTTTGTTGGTATTATTCACGCGAAGTTTTTGGATATTGGGCGTCCTCGCCTTTCTTGGAAGACCTGGATCAGCCATCTGATGATCTACATTGGATGTGGAGCTCTTGTGTCTCTGACTGTGATGTCCTGTTCTTTCTGGCTCTTTTCCATTATTCTCTTTTTCGGAGCTTGTGGAACAGCACTCCTGGATCACGCCATTGGTTTTAGCATGCCACTTCATGTGAATATGTTGAACCATATTTTTCATAAGTTCACTTTCATGTTTGTGGGCTCTTGTGCTTTCTGGATGTTTCATCTGATTTCTTAGAAGTCTGCCATTCTGGCAGATTTTTTGTTATGCAGCTAATGGGGTCAAGGCTTCAGTCTTCACTTTTTGAAAATTGCTTTGCAAAAATGTAAAAGAAAAGACATCCGCTTTCCAGGTGGATGTCCGTAAGAGGGTGGGTCAAGGTGACCCGTGATGTAGGGGCGGGGTTACCCCGCCCCCGAAAGAACAGTTGTTTTTTTTGGGCAACCACGTCGGGTCGCCCCTACGGGTTGTACCCGGGGATCGTTTCACAGGGGATCTGGGTCATCCCGACCCCCCGGTCGTAATCGATAAGGATCAAACAAACCCCAGTCCGTTGCTCTCTCACGAAATAGACCAGACGATCAATTCCTTCCATTCTTCCATTTTCAGAAATCTGAATCAGTTCAGGTCCTTGGACCAATGTCTTTCCCAAGATGTTTTTGGGCTGTTCTTCATCAGGACAGCCGGTGAGCAGGAGGGGAAGGAAAAAGAAAAGGGTCAGGAATCGGGACATGGTGGCACTCCTTGTGAGAACAGCGCGGAAATGCGCTGTTTTGGTTTTTCTATTCCTGTTTTACTCATCACACCCTTCGAATTTGTATTCAACTTGTGTGATGGGCAGGCGACGTTTTCGTTTCGTCGCCTACGAAGGTGTAGGGCAACCCCACTGTGGGTTGCCGGAATTGTGGGAACGGACTTGGTTTCCGTCCCCACGGAAAAGAATGTTGTTTTTCTACCGGCAACCCACAGTGGGGTTGCTACGAAGCGAGCTGGAGCTTCGCCAGAGCACTGAGGGTGCCATCACCCTCGACTTTCTGCAGGCCATCCTTCTTGCCTGCCTTGTCCTTCTTCTTGCCCTTGCCGGCCTTGCCCTTGGGGGGCTCGGGCGGTGGCTCGGGCTTCTCGGCCTTGGCGGCCGGGGCAGGCGCGACGACGGGCTTGGTCTCCTCAGCCCGCTCCTCGACCGGAGGCGCCCAACCCTCGGGGAGGATCGAACGGGTCTTCATCTGCCGACCACCACCCTGACCGTGAACGATCGGCCTGGTGGGGGGTACGGCACTGTACACATCACCCAGCTCCTCGGCGGAGTACAGCAGGGTGAGGTCGAGCTCCTCGGCCCGCACCTTGGAGGCGCAGACCTGGATCATGTACGAGTCAATGACCGGCGCGTCCTTGTTCACGTTCTGCACCTTGGGCACAGAGAGCATGATCGCGTTTTCGTGGATGTCCTTGGGTTCCGACACCACCGCGCACTCGAGCAGGTCGAGGTGCAGGTAGTAGGCCGACCCTCCGACGAACTTACCGCTCTCGCGCGTGCGAACGCGCTTGAGCACCAGGCGTGCCTTGCCCTGGATGACGGTGCCGTTGGCGGCGTCTTCGCGGTTGATGCCGTGCAGGTACACGGGGGTGTTCCGGTAGCGGATCTCCAGGTAGGGATCCATCATACCCTCGACCTTGTCCACGGCCTTGATAGCCACGTCCTTGGGGATACGGAAGACCGCAACAGGCAGGTTCTCCATGATCACGGCCTCGATGAGCCGGCTCTGCGCCGTCATTTGGCCCTTGTCGTTTCGGATCCGGTTGGTACGCGGGGCGTGCAGTGCCTCGTGCTTGCCATCATCGAAGTACTTGTCCAGCTGGGGGGCGACGTTGGTTTCCATGGTGTCTCCTTGGGGTGAACGTTGGGGCAAACGGCTGTTCGCCCTCTCTCTGGGTTGTTGGGGGGGGAGGGAAAAGATCAAAAAGACAAAATGCTGCATTTAGCAACAACATAAAATACCATAAAAATGTGATTTTGTCAAGGTTTGGACGCAGAAAACACCAATAAAATAAGCAAAAAATAAGCCATTGACAGCAAGGAAGAACCTGACTATCATCCAAAAAAGTAAGGTATAACAAAAAGGAGGAAGTTTTTCCCCTATGAATCATGTTTCGTTATGGACATTAAGACCCTTATTTCCCTTGAGCCCGGAGATAGCGTAAGTGCGTTCAATGAACCACTTCACTGCACTGGCAAAGTCAAAATTATTCTTGATGGAGGTGATGAACGCTATTGGTTGATTGATGAAGAAGGTGGCATGCTTTCTTTGGCTCCAGAAGATGATGAGATCATTTTGTTTGGACCTGTTGATGAGATATTGGAGCCACAAGAAGAAGTCATTCTTCATGGAAATAAAGAATATGAGTTCAGTTATGAAGACACAGGTATTTCAAAAGAGGTTGCAGGGGAAGTCATGGCAGAAGCGGATGATCATTTTCAATTCTCTGATTATGAGTCCACGGATGGACGCATTGTCCGTATTGTAGAAAATCAAAACACAGGGGAAATCTCTCGCTATGAAGGACAAATGATTTCTGAAGAGGACATTTCTGAGTTATAGTGGTTCTACGAAAGAGGTAAAATAAGGTACAATAAGTGAACGGGAAACCGTTCACTTTTATGTCTGAAGAAACATATTCAAAGAAAAAATGGGGAGCAAAAACAGCACAAGGGAAAGATTGGCGTGTTGAATTCTTTCGATTTGGATGTGTTCTTTTTGCAGCGATTATTGCCATGAGGTTATTTGTTCTTCAAATCATTGATCATTCTTTTTATCAAGCCCTTGCAAGCGGACAACATGAAATTTTCAAGGAACTTTTTCCTGAGCGTGGAGAGATTCTGATCCACGATTTAAAAGATGAAAGTCTTACCGCTCTTGCAACGAATCAACAACTGGCGCTTGTTTATGCAGACCCTCGAAATATTGAAGATTCAGAAAAAGTTGCTGAAGAAATTGGGGATCTTTTTGCATATGAAGAAGAACAAATCGAAGCACTTGCAGAACGACTTAATCAACCAGAAGATCCTTATGAACCAATTGCTCATGATGTTTCTGATGAAATGCTCGAAAAGATTATTGCTCTTGAGCTTCCGGGAATTGCCTATGTACGTGAATCCTCGCGTCTTTATCCAGAGATAAGCATGGGAGGACACATCACGGGTTTTGTGGGTTCTGATGAAGAGGGAAATTTACTAGGGCGTTATGGGATCGAAGGATATTTTGAAGATCTTCTTGCCGGGACTCCTGGGTTTCTTCGTTCAGAACGAGATATTGCTGGAAGGATTATTGCCATCGGAGAACATTCTCTCCAACCAGCTGTGGATGGAGCGGATATTGTTCTAACTCTTGATCGTACGATTCAATATGTGGCTTGCTCCATGCTTAAACAAGCCATGGACACCCATCAAGCACAAGGAGGAAGCGTAGTAATTTTGGAACCGTATTCTGGTCGTGTGTACGCCATGTGTGGGTACCCAGATTATGATCCAAATCATTACGGGGAAGCTGACTCCATTACTATTTTTAACAATCCTGCCATTTTTGATGCCTATGAACCTGGATCTATTTTTAAACCTTTTACCATGGCTGCAGCCCTTGATGTTGGAGCCGTGACCCCTTCTACAACGTATGAAGATTTTGGATCTGTGATGGTAGATGGCTGGTATAAACCAATCGGAAATGCAGAAAGTAAAGTTTATGGAGTAGTAGATATGACAAAAGTTCTTGAAAGTTCTATTAACACAGGAATGATTTTTGCCATGAGAGCGATGGGACAAGAAACTTTTGATCAATATGTGAAGGATTTTGGTTTTGGGCAATTAACCGGAATTGAACTTGATACAGAGATGCCTGGTGACATTAGTTCCTTAGATAAAAAAACAGAGATTTTTTCTGCAACGGCTTCTTTTGGACAGGGGATCACCACAACTCCCTTACAAATTGCAGCAGCTTATGCAGCCATCGCTAATGGAGGGATTTTACAAAAACCTTATATTGTCGATGAAATTCGTTATGATAATGGAACCACTGAGATCAAAAACACTTCACAAGTGCGCAGAGTAATTGACGAAAAAACTTCACGTCTTCTTGGAGCCATGCTTGTTTCCGTGATTGAACATGGGCATGGAGCAAGAGCAGCAGTCCCTGGGTATTATATTGCAGGAAAAACAGGAACCGCACAGGTCGCGAAAGAGGATGGAGTTGGATATGATCCTGATGCCACGATTGGATCTTTTGCGGGGTTTGGTCCTGTAGAAGATCCTAAGTTTGCTATGGTTGTGCGAATTGATCGTCCACAAGGAGTGCAGTGGGCTGAATCAACAGCTGCTCCGCTCTTTGGTGATATTGCAAAATTTTTGCTACAGTATTTTGAAGTTGCTCCTACACGGAGCCTTGAATAGAAATTCGTTCAAATCAAAAGGAAATCACCTATTTCAATGTGTATGAAAAAATTTATTCAAAATTTACTCAAAAGACTTTCTATTAAAATCATCCGACGTCATAAGCCTCTGATTATTGCTGTGACAGGTTCTGTGGGAAAGACTTCTACACGTAATGCAATTGCAGCTTTACTTGGGGCACAATTTCATTTGCGAACAAACACAAAAAATTACAATAATGAATTTGGAGTTCCTTTAACCATTATTGGAGAAAGTTCTCCGGGTCGTTCCTTTTTTGGATGGTTACAAGTTTTAATAAAAGCCGGAAAGCTTGCATGGTTTACGGATTCCACTTATCCACGCGTTTTAGTTCTTGAATATGGAGCAGATCACCCCGGAGATATTTCCTATTTGTGTAGTATTGCCCAGCCAGATATTGCTGTCTTAACCGCAATTTCTCCTGTTCATTTAGAACATTTTGGGACCATGGAATTACTCATGAAAGAAAAAGGAACCCTTTTGGAGTGTGTGAAAAAAGAAGGATGTTCTATCATCAATCTTGATGATGTTCAAGTTCGAGCATTAGCAGATCGTTCTTCAGCTCCAGTGATAACTTATGGGTTTTCTCCAGAAGCAGATGTTCATGTAGATAATCATGAGTTGCAAACACGCGAAGATTTTTCTTTTGAACCCGGTGAAGTGTTTTGTACACAATCATTTGAAGTGAATACTCATGAAGGTCAGGAATTTGTTGAATTGAAAAATCGACTTGGATCTGGATCTGTGTTGTCTGTTCTTGCTGGATGTGCGGTTGGACTTCATCTCGGAATGACGTTAACTGATTTGAAAATGCGTGTTGATCAGATCCAAGCAGAACCTGGACGAATGAATCCTATTCCAGGGATTAAAGGATCGTTTCTTTTGGATGATTCCTATAATGCCGCTCCAGCATCTGTTGTTTCCGCCCTTGATGTTTTAAAAAGTTTTTCTGTAGGAGAAGGTACGCGAAGAATTGCAGTTCTCGGTTCTATGGCAGAACTTGGACCTTTGACAGAACAAGAACATCGCATGATTGGTTTGCGTGTTGCCGAGGGAGGAATTGATTTGCTTGTTTGTGTAGGGGAGCCAACGATTGCTTTAAAAAATGGAGCTCTTGAAGCCGGCATGCCAGAATCATCCATTGAGTTTTTTGAAGATTCAAGAAAAGCAGGGCGATGGCTTGATCAACAAGTTCACAAAGGAGATGTTGTTTTAGTGAAAGGTTCACAAAGTACACGTATGGAGTTTGTCATGAAAGATTTAATGGCAGAACCTTTGCAAGCAAAAGAACTACTCGTACGGCAGGAGGGAAAGTGGTTGGAAGAATAAAAGAAAACCCGCCATTTGAGGCGGGGAGTCCACTCTTGAAAAGGGTGGATTTTTTAATCGTTTGAAGTTACACGCACAACTTCTTCCAAGGAAGTCAGTCCTTCCTTGAGTTTGGTGAGAGCACTCATCCGAAGAGTTTTCATACCAAGACGGATCGCTTCGCGTTTAAGTTCTGTTGCTGACGCGCCATTCACGATGAATTCACGCAATTCTTCCGTGATAGGCATGATTTCATACAAAGCAACTCGCCCCTTGTAACCTGTGTTGTTGCAATGCGGACACCCTCGTGAACGCATGATCTTAAACTTAGAAGCTTCTTCGGGAGGAACCCCCAAATCAATCAAATGGGAAGAATCAATCTCTACAGGTTCCAAACACTGCTGACACAGACGACGTACAAGACGCTGGGCAACAATCATTTTTAAGGTTGAAGCAACCATGAAAGGTTCAATACCCATTTGTAAGAGTCGACCGATCGTACTGGGAGCATCATTCGTATGCAAGGTTGAAAGAACTAAGTGACCCGTGAGGGCTGCTTTGGTTGCAATTTCTGAGGTTTCATAATCACGAATTTCTCCAACGAGAATAATGTCTGGGTCCAATCGCAAGAAGGAACGGAGTGCTCCGGCAAAGGTTAGACCTACAGGTTCATTCACTTCAATTTGCTTGATACCAAACAGGTTGTACTCGATGGGGTCCTCAACAGTCAAGATATTCTCTGTAGTCTTATTGAGTTCTGCCAGAGCAGAGTACAAAGTTGTGGTTTTTCCAGAACCTGTTGGTCCGGTTACAAGCACTAAGCCAAAGGTAGAATGCAAACCTTCCTTGAAGGTTGCGAGTCCGGCTTCTTCAAATCCCAATTTCGTCATATCTAGTTGCAGGTTTGTTTCATCCAAAATACGCATAACCACGTATTCACCATGCAAGGTTGGGATAATGCCCACGCGAAGATCAATGTTTCGGCCTTTTCCAAGCTTCAGCTTAATACGTCCATCTTGAGGTTTGCGACGTTCAGAAATATCAAGCTTTGCCATTATTTTCACACGGGAAATGACCGCATGACGCAGCTTGAAAGGAGGCTTGAATACATCATAAAGAATACCATCAATACGGAAACGAATACGCAACTGATTCTCAAAGGGTTCAATATGAACATCACTTGCACCTTTTCTAATGGCTTCAATCAAAATGTAGTTCACCAGTTTAATGACCGGAGCGTCTCCTGCCATTTTTGATAGATCAACTGCAGAAAGATCTTCATCAATCTCTTGTTCAAGTTCAAGCTCTGCATCGCTTAGTCCGAGTTCTTCTGCCACATCCTCAAAGTTTGCTTCTTTCAGATAGTTCTTCTCGATGATTTCTCTGATTTGACGCTCTGAAGCGACAACAACATCAATCTTTTTCTGTGTTGCAAATTTGACTGCATCGATTGCATCCAAGTCTCCAGGATCCGCCATGGCAATAACAAGAGTGTTGCTGGTTTTTGTTACAGGAATTAGGGTATAGCGTTCGACAAGTTCACGTGGGACCATTTTGAGAATTTTTGCTTCAATTTCAATCTGGGAAAGATCAACACGTGCTGCTCCAAACTTTTTTGCGAGAGCTACTACAATCGCATTTTCATCGAGTGTTCCAAGCAAAACAAGTTCATGACTGAGTGGCCCACCTGTTTGTTTAACTCGTTCCATAGCTGTTTTTAACTGCATTGGAGTTACAAGATTTTCACGAACAAGAATTTCACCGAGACGGGCATCTGGGCTGAGTTTAGCAGACATGAGGCCTCCTTTGGAATTGTGAAAGAACCGCGATTACTTTAATGGGGTGCGAAAAGAAATGCAAGTCAGAGGAATGAAAGAGAAGGGGAGGTTTATGAAAAGAAAAAAGGGAATCAGAAGCCCTTGACAGATCATGTGTAAGTATTACACTAACTATGTTGATTAGTATGTGTACTATTTACACCTAACATCTCTTGTATGACAAACCTTTTTTCTATGGACACAGTCTTTTTTACCTTTATGGGTTATCCCATGAGTTACCTTGAATTTTTTGGAACGATTCTCAATATTTGGTGTGTTTGGCTTGTTTCAAGAAACAAAATTTTGAATTGGCCTGTGGGAATTCTTGCGGTTCTTTTATTTATGGCGCTCTTTTATCAAATTCAATTATATTCCGATTTTCTTGAACAGATTTACTTTTTGATCACAGGATTTTATGGATGGTGGATTTGGTCTCAAAGGAATAAAGCGAAACAAAACAAACAAACTTCTTTAAATGAATCTATTTTGTTTGCTACGACAAAAATGCGAATTATCTCGATTATCAGTGTGGTGTTTGGAACGTTGATCTTGGGATTTATTATGTGTGATGTTCATCTTTTTCTCCCTTCCATTTTTGCAGAACCCGCTTCTTTTCCTTTTCTTGATGCCTTTACGACAGTCATGAGTTTTGTGGCAACCATTCTGATGGCTCATCAAAAAATTGAGTCCTGGATTCTTTGGGTTGCTGTCGATCTTATTGGAATTTGGCTTTACTTTGTGAAGGACGTGAAGTTTATCAGTTTGCTTTATGTCATATTTCTTATTCTTGCAACAAAAGGTTTTTTCACATGGATTCGTTTATGGAAACAACACAAGAAAGAAAAAACTCAACCCCTTTCCTCACAACAGGCCTCGTTTTAGGAAAGTTTGCTCCTTTGCATAAAGGACATCAGCTCTTGATTGAAACAGCGTGTGCACAGTGTGATGAGGTTTTCGTGCTTATTTATGATTCGCGCGAAGTCATTTCTATTCCACTTCATATTCGGGCAGATTGGATCCGTCATCTCTATCCTGAAGTGATTGTAATAGAAGGTTGGGATGGGCCGTTAGAATCTGGCGACACACCAAAGATAAAAGCTTTTCAAGAAGAATATATTAAACGAGTCCTTCCAAAGCCTGTCACTCATTTCTTTTCAAGTGAATGGTATGGGGAACATGTAAGCCATGCTCTTGGAGCAAAAAATATTTTGGTTGATCAGAAGCGTTTAACAGTTCCAATTTCAGGAACTTTGATTCGAAATAAACCTCATCAGTATAAGACCTTCCTAGATCCTTATGTGTACAAAGATTTTATGAAAAAAATTGTCTTTCTTGGAGCCGAGTCTACGGGAAAAAGTACAATTGTGCGAGCTTTGGCGGAAAAGTACCAAACAGAGGCAGTAATGGAATATGGACGTGAGTATTGGGATGCACACCATGATGAGAATGGCCAGCTTTCTCTTGAGCAATTAGTGGAACTTGCAAAAGTACATCGCGCGCGTGAAGATCGTGCTTGCCTGTCAGCACAGCAGTATGTATTTATTGATACCAATGCTATCACCACACGTTATTACAGTCAGTTGTATCATGGGTCTGTTCATCCGGTGCTAGATCGTCTCGCACGCCTTTGTTTCTCTCGTTATGATGCTTGTTTTGTCTGCGATACGGATATTCCCTTTGAGCAAGACGGAACACGGCGAGATGAACAACATCGAAATAGTATGCAACAAACATTGATAAAAGATTTGACTGAAAGAGGAATTTCATTTGATCTTTTATCTGGTTCTCTTGAAGAGAGAGTGATTCAAGTTAAATACATTTTAAGTAAAATGTGAGGGGGTTTTGTGATTCATCTGAAACAGGACATTTCTAATTCACTGTAGGTAGGACATTTCTATTTCCCGTTGATAAATGGTATCTAAGGCTTGATGAAAAGAGTCTGATATGGTATTTTGATTCGGCAAATTCCTTTGGCCCTATCGTCTAACGGTTAGGACAGCAGGTTCTCATCCTGCAAATCGGGGTTCGATTCCCCGTGGGGTCACCAAAAGGGACTGCTCATCACGAGCGGTCTCTTTTAGTTGTAGGATTAGCGACAATCTTGTGGTTTGAAAACCTTGACCTTTAAAATAGAGAATTCCTTCTGGGAAAATGAGTTTTTGGAACCGAAGTTTTAGTTCAGGTTTGAGATCGACCCATTGACGGTCGAGCTTCTCAACAAAGTGTGTCGCATAGGTGATAGCAGCAGCAACGTCCAGTTCATCGATGTTCGATTCATTCATGGATATACGCTTCGCAGCGATCTGGTTGTCAATCTCAGCCCTGCGTTCCCCAAAATCCTGTTTGCTGTATGAACCGTCCTCGCGCATTTCAAAAATTCTCTTTCGCTTTTCTTCAAGCGCTACGAGTTCTTTTTTGAGCTTCTTCGTGTCATCGGCAAAAGCTCCCCGCTTTTCTTCCCAAAGGTCGATAACGGTCTCTTTCAAAAGCTGAAGGTGCTTCATTGTTGGTTGAATCGTTCCAAGCAGTTGCACGAACTCCTTCTCGACATCTAGCTTGGCGATGGTACGGTTACGCATCTCGCACTCCTTGTTGAAGCAATGGTAGTAACCATACACACCGCCATTACCTTTTGAAGGACTGGCAGTGAGATATCTTTGGCACGTACCACACAAAATGCTCTTCTTGAGAGGAAAAAGTGGGTTAAAGGTTTTGGGAGGTTGTTTCTTGAATCGCTTACCTTCACGAATGGCAATAATGCGATACATCTCATCCTTGGTGATCATCGGCTTGTGTAGCCCTTCGATCTCCTCACCCTCAACCCATGGATTGTCGATGATGCCTGCATAAAATCTCAAATACTGACCGAGGATTTTGTCGACCATCTGTTTTGTTGTCTGTCGTCCTCGAATCTGTTCAAATCCAGCTTGATCTAGATGTGTCCCAACATCCGCAAATGCTATTTCCTGCCGAGCAAAACGTTTAAGCACTCTTTGGATGATTGGAAATAGATCCGGATCGATATTATCGGGTTCCGATTTTTTCTCCCCCTTCATTTTTGATTTGTTGCTTAGATATCCCAAAGGTGGCTTCCATGGCGTAATACCCTGTCGCACACGGGCGATCATGCCGTCCACGCTTCTTTGAGAGCGGATGGCGTTATCAAACTCGGCAGCGCCTGCAAGAACCGTTTCAAGAAGCTTTTGAACGGGATCGTTGCCAATAGGTTCCGTAACCGAATGCAAGGTCACGCCGTAGTCCAGCAGAATTTTACGAACGCTAAAGTGATCCTCTGTGTTTCGAGCAAAACGATCAACCTTTACGACGACAAAGAAATCAACCTTACCTTTGTTCTTCCGACAGAATTCCAAAGCACGTAAAAACTCTGTTCGATCCGCTGTCTTAGCCGATTCGCCTTCTTCTCGGAATACCTTCAAAACCTCAAAGCTTTTTTCTCCACAGTATTCTCGACATTTCTTCTCCTGGTCTTCAAGCGAGGTACCTTTGACCTGCTCGTTTGAGGAGACACGGGTGTAAATGACTGCTTTCATAGGCTTGGTGTTTGACTGATAATTTCTGAGAGTCACAAATGTCTAACAATTTCTTACAATGATGTTGTGTAACCAAAGGGACGGCTCTGGTTGACCCAACGCCACAACCCAAGAGAGTCGTTTTGCTGGCAGAAGCCGCCCCTTATAGCACAAAACAGAAAACTCTCTTATTGGTTCAGACATTGGGTCAACACGTATAGCATACCATCAGTGTACCTCTTTTCCAACTTATATTTCAGACTCGATCATACCCTTGTAGCGTTGTTTTCTGTATCGAATTGAGAGGCAAATTCGGCATCCAATGAGTTGATTTAACGGGTGATGAAAAAGTACGCCTACTCGACATTTACAGATCGGACATTTGAACCACAGACGTTTCCCGCCGTATCCAGTTTTGGACGTGGTTAGTTCAACATCGACTCCCAATGCTTCGAGTCGCGCATGTACGAGGGATTGTTTGAGTTCGCCTTTGATGGATTGAACCACTTCGTCAATTTTGATTTTGTTGATTTCGTCTGCTGTAAAACTTCCGAAATCATTTGGACTCAATGTTTTCATAGACCTTCTTTTTGTTACCCTCCGACGGATCGGGAGCGGTGGCATTCACTTGTTGATTTTGGGCAACAAACGCATTCGTGGCTTTCACCTGAACCGTCATGGCAGGCGACTTGAGTTGCTTGAGTGTTGCTAGTGCACTCGTAAAGTGTCGATTTGCTCGGTCAAGCTCCTGACTCGCGACTTTGTAGAAGTTACTTAGAATATCACTGCAATGTTCATCCCGAACTTGTCGAGTCATGACGCCTGTAAACTGGAGAATACGTGCGTATGCAGCCGTCACAACTTCAGCAAGTGCTTTTTCTGTTGGAGTTTTGCAGTCATATTCGGCCGTGAGTTGATTCGCAAACTCGATGACAAACGGACGTATCTCTTCCATAACACCTCGCGCCAAGATGTAGTGTGTATCAAGTGCGATAACGGGTAGAGCCTCGTTAATTTTCTCCATCAATTGTTTCTCGGCAGCCTTTTTATCCTTGTCGGTTTTATACCGTTCGAGGCCTTTATCAATAGCCAATAGAAGCGCTTGGGGGTCACATGCTGCGCTGGCGCTCTCTTTGAGAAATTTACGCGCGTCTTGTTCACGTTCTTTCAGCGATTTTTTCTCAGGTGCAACAGGAATGGTGACTTCTTTTTTAACGATGTCGGTCATAGAAGTAGTAGGGGTTATGACAGATCGGGTAAGGTTTCTTGCTCTGCCTCTTCGAAAAATTTTGCAGCTTCATCGAATCCATCCCCCGACGGATCGGGAACGGTTAAACGTTTAGTTTTTTCTCCATCTGGTAAGGCTATCGTCAAAAGTTTGATTGCTTCCTCAGAGAATGACCACAGATCAGTTAAACCTTTACCGGTTCTCCGACGTTTAACTAACCCAAACGCCTCTAGTTCCTCTAGTGCCCGTCTTGCTGGCGTGAGCGTATAACCAATCATGCTTGCAACAGTAGATGTTTCATACTCATCATCAAATCGAAACTTTGAAATGATGTTGCGTCGAATCTGAGGAATTGAATCAAGTCCGATCTTGAATACTAAGTTGTAATTTTCTTCATCAGACCGACCATCAATCAAAGATAGAGCTGATGTAATTTTGGCGAGTTCCTTTGTAAACCTAGTAGGGAGTTCCGGATCAGGAACAAATTCAATATCACGTGAATATCCCTCACGAAACACACCACTTCTTGCTCGAACACAGAAGGTTGCAAGGTGAATAATCTTTTCCTTTACCGTTCCCGAAACGTCAGGGTTCTTCTCTGGAATCTGAATGCCTGCAATAAAGTTCGCAAAAGATTCCTGTATTTCCTCACGCATTTGTTTTTCGTCACCAGAGTTGGACATGGACTTGCGAGCAAGAACGAGAGCATTATCGTGTACCAGGTGATATTGGATGAATCTTTCCCCGAGCACCTGACTAATTGTCTGATAGCGATCGATAACAGTTGTAACACCCGCAATGAACCCCAGCTTTCCGTGCCATTCCTTGGTCTCACCGGTACCAAACGCTTTTTTGATATATCCATCGTAGATTTCTCGAAGTTGACCCAAAATTTCCTGACGCTTGTCTCGATGCATGGTTAGAACGGTCGTGAAGTCCTTCATAACCATGATGGTGTTATCGGGATCAATCCGGCTGAGCAGGCTGGCATTCTCTCCTTTCATACCGCTCAAAAATGTCTGTGGCGTGAGATCTGAAAGGTTATAAATGTTTGGAATCTTGTTCAGCCCTCTCAGCAACTCTGTCTTGCTTCCGCCAGATGCACAGACGATAAGAAGCCACACCGGATCGCCTTGGAGCTTGTTAGCGATAACTGTCGCCATCAAAATCCGCAGGACGTTTTTGTCCTTAAGCAGAAGCCACTTGCTTACGCTTTCTTCCAATGTTGAGTAATCAATGGAGATACGCTTTTCAGGAATCCCCGCATCGATTTCTTGCATACGTTTGTTTAGTTGTGAATTGTCATTTGTTTTCATACTCATCAGTCGATTAAATATCGAACCGCTTCTTTGAAACTGTAGTTATGAAGCGATTGAATGAAGTGAATTACATCTCCCCCTTGGTTGCATCCGAAGCACCAGTAACGGTTTTGATCCGAGTAAACGGTGAAGGAGGCAGTCTTCTCGTCGTGGAAGGGACACAGCGCCGTGAGGGTTCGACCTGTTCTGCGAAACTCTCTATCAAGCACGTCCTCGATGGGTACTGACAAGGCGAGTGCCTTGCATTCTCCTGTGACCCAGTCCTTGGGAGGCTTTTTCTCCTTAGTCGCCCACAGAAGCCGTTTTAAACGCTTAATGTGCCCTTCAGCTTCCATGAGCTTCTTACCGTCGGTCTCCTTGATCCATTCCCGCCAGAACCATTTCGAGAAGTCGTCATCGTCGGTATGTTTAATGACTGTCAGCCTCTTTTTTATAGTGTTGAAAAACTCATCCCGTATTTGCTCCCATTCTCGAATTTTCTCGGTGATAACGGGTTTAGCGTCAGGAAAAATTTTCAACAGTTCATGCTCTCGATGTGCTGGATTGTTTCGTCTCCACTCCTTTTCGATTTCTCTCAGATAGAGATATATCTCCCAGTCTTCATCGTTTTGAATTTTCATATTTCCTCCCTCCACTTCTCAGAGATCAGCACTGCGAGATCACGAAACTGATCTCGGATGGCTTCCGCCTGTTCATCCGAGATTGACGCATCGCCCAGGATTTCCTTTGTGCGTGCGATGCTCAACATAACTTTAATTTTCGTAGAGACGCGCCTTGATCTCACGCAGAGCAGTGAAATATTGGCGAGGATCAACCCTAACTTCTCCCCGCCAAAAGCGTTCAACCAAATCGTCGAGTTCAGCGTCATGGGCGTACAAAAAATCCGCTTTACGTTGATCGGGTTGTTTCTCAATCGCCTCAAGCGGGCGATACAGTAGAACGAGGGCGCTCAAGGAGAGATCACTTGTTCGCCAGAAAGAATCTGGATCGAGTCTGTTTGTCATACTCATAAAAAAATGACCACGTTTATTACGTGATCACTTTAGGGAAACAGATGGTTGCAAACGTTTGCAAACAATTTGCAAACTGTGGCTAAAGACAATTTGGGTTCACTCTCATTTTCTTCTTTCCTCCAGTTTGAAGAAACGAATCATCACTTAAGGGTGTTTTAGAAGCAATCTTTTTTTGTAAGCTTTTTGCGGCTTGATATACCTTCTCAGGCGGGAGATCTGATGTGTCTCCGAGATTCCAATCATCTAAAATTTCATCTTCATACCACCACTCCTTGGAGACATTTTTTGCAACAGTTTTCATAAGCAAGTAAGGATCAGTTTCTTTGCCGTTATGAGAAATCTCAATACTCTGACCGTTTTTGAAGTAAACCAAACCTTTTACAGCATCAAAACGTTCATACTTCCAAATTTCGATCTCTTGTTCTATAGGTGCTTCACTCGATGACCAAAAGGATATATCCCGCTCCTCCTTTGGTACAAGCTTAATAAAATCACGAATTCCCCATTCAAAAATAGTTATGAAAATCTGAGTATCTGTTTGCGGATTTTCTGGTAGATCAACAAACATCAACCCAAGTTTTTCAAGTAAAAAATAACTCTCAATATCTTTACAACTGGTAAAAAAACCAATGAAGGAGTTCGCTGGGATGTAATCTAAATTGTCCCTTTGAAACACTTCCAGAATTAGCTTGATGGTATATTCTTTCAAACCAACGTCCTGAATCAGATCATCTAACGTTTTTATTTGTGCGTCTCGAATCCATGATTGCGATCTAGGTATATTCATAGTCATTTTCATTTTGATCTTTGCTTTTACATGTTAACTTATGGTATGTTCTATATCAAGGTATGAAACATGAAGAACTGCCAGACATCCTCACCATGAAGCAGGCGTGCGAGGTGCTTAATTGCCACCCAAACACGTTGCGGAATTGGGATTCGGAGGGAAAAATTGAAGCGATCAGATTCGGCTCACGGGGAGACCGTCGTTTTCGTAAGTCAGACATTTTGAATTTTTTGAAAAAGAATCAAAAGGACTGATTGTTCATTTGTACAATTGCCTAAACCGCCATAAGCGGCATGGCAAAAATAAACCCTCAACGACAGAGATGGTCTCCTGGCCAGCACTCGTCGTTGAGGTTCATCCGAAAGGGTGAGGCAGTTTCCGAAAGGGGCTGTCGCTGCGTTCAGGAGACCTTTTGTGTTCCTTTGCGTGGCAACAAGTCTTCAATAATTCCGACATCTATATTTTATAGAAGAGAACAAGCATCCAAGCCATCCCATAAACTCTCAAAGAGGCATCTAGAAAATTAGGATCTGTCCATATTTTATAAAAAAATTTATGTCACATGTCACATTTATAAAGTTTACTCTTGGAATCATGTTCCTGTTCGTTGTTTTTTGGTCACCTAAATCGGTACTAGCAACAAGTGGCGCATGTTCATGGCATAGTGGAGTAAACTGCGGAGCAGGAATGCAATATGATGGGAAGGTGTTTTGTAATGATGGATGGATGGAGAGTTTAACGTATTACTACTACACCGAAGCATGTGGATCATCAGTAAGCAACTATTCGTGGTGTTATACGCCACCAATCGTTGGATGTACTTCAGAATATGCGTATTCAAATATGGAAGCGGGATGTGCACAAACCTCCTCAAATAACGTTGGAGCTGGTTTAGCCGGAAGCCCATTTGCCAGTAATGCAGATGCGGAATGTGAGGCTCAACTAGAACAATGCAGACAGCAAATTAACGATTATAATCAAGGTTGGACAGATTATTATCAGTGTATAGATGATGAAGCAGCAGAACGTTCTTTACAGTATGAACAAGAACTTGAAAGGTTAAATAGTTATTTTGACGCTGAAGAAGAGAGACAAAATAACGAATTGTGTCAAGTACAATTTGGCGATTATGCTTATGCTTCAGGAACAGAATGTAAGTGCCAGTCTGGATACTCTTGGAATGCAAACCAAACCTCTTGTGTGGTTGATTGTTCAGCTGGTTACATTCAGGTTTTCGATTCATGCTTGCTTCCAAGTCAATATTGCTCAAGTGTTTTTGGGAGTCATGTTTATGGAATAAGTGGTTCGGAGACGGTAGATGGAACATGTTTTTGTGAGAGTGGATATGAATGGAATGAAAATAAAACAGCTTGTGTAAAAATTGAGGAAGAGCCAGTTGAGGAAACGATCTTGATAGAATCTCTACAATTGCAAGAGGTTGAAATAATTCTTCCACTAGAGGAACCAGAGTCACAAGAACAACAAGAAGAAGATGGGGTACCTCAGATTGAAAAGGATATTGTTGTTGAGTACTTAAATGAAGAGGTGTTAAATGAAAGAACAGAAACAACGGATAGTCCTGTCTTACAGGAGTCAGAAATCAACAACGAAGAGCCCACAGCAAACCAGGAAAAGAAAACAATAATAACTCGATTTTTTGAAGGAATAAAAAGTACTTTAGATAAGATTTTTAGCTTATTCAGACACTAGTAAGTTATATGGCAGATCGACCAAAGACACTAAAAATACTCCTCTATGCCTGCTTGGTAGCCACTGTGCTCTTACTTGGTTTTTATGGCACAAAGTTTTACTCCAACTACTTAACAAATCAAGTATCTCAGGAACAGCAAGCCATAAATTTCCAAGAATCTCTACAGGCTGCAAATGAAGAGATATCCCAACTAAAGGCTGAAAGTCAGCAAGTTGCAGAAGAATCTAAGAATCAAATTTCTGCCCTAGAGGAACGTATTAGTGAGGAAGAAAACTTTCAGATGGACATTTCCCCTATTACAGCATCTGATCTAAACAAATATCTTAGTGCAGTCGTGCAGATAAATTGCGAAAATTCAAGTGGAAGTGGGGTTCTGTGGAGTAATTTCGGAGATTTATTACTTATTACAAATGAACATGTCGTAACACAGCCAATATTTAATCAAACGAAAAACGAATATTACTGTATTGGTTGGGCGTATGCTCTCAAAGGTTACGCAGAAGGTTTGTTTACAGTGAATCCATATGAATCTTGGTCTTTTAATGATTTCACTGATATTGCCATCATGACGACAGAGCACCTGGGTTCAAATATGGAGCTAAATAAACTTGAAGAACTAAACTTTTTAGAGATATCAGATACCAGACTTTGCCCAAATGTTATGGAAATTGGATCTCCAGTAGCACTTGTTGGCTATCCTGCGTTTGGTGAGAAATCTGTTGCATATGGTGACACAGAAGGAACGCAGTCATTTCGAATCACAACGGATGGAATTATTAGTGGTCATGATACGTCAGTAAATTTTACGGATTCAGCACCTTATCCTAACTATTTCGTCTCGGCCAAAATAGACAGTGGTAACTCTGGTGGAATCGCTTTTTCAAAAGATAAGGATGGAATCTGTGTCCTAGGTGTTCCAACCTGGCTTACAGTAGGCAATTATGAGACTCAGGGGCTGGTGCAAAACATGCAGAACATTATTTATTAATATTCAGCACCTACTTAGATCTAATGAGTAAATATCTGCATCAATAGGTGATATGGATAAGAATAACTATTGGAGAACATTTATTGGAGATGAGGAGATGTGTAGACTTAGGAAACTCGCAGATTTTTTATTTTCTGAATCAGATAAACGCACTGCAGAATTGCTCGAAAAAGAAAAGGAGTTCGACCAAATCGAGGAAGGTGGTGATGAATGGTGTGGAATGACAAAAAAAGAAGCATTTGGTGATTATCTTGGATACGAATTCCATGACAGTGAACAAACTGATCAAATACTTTTTAGATCATTGGTTATGAGTATCTTTGCTTTTATTGAAAGAGATTTAAAGGGTCTTTGCAATCAATTAAAGGAGACACTCGGTGAAAAGTTCAGTGTGGATGATATGAGAGGTGGAAGTGGCTTAAAAGCATCACTAACCTACTTAGACAAGGTTCTTGATGGAGGTTTTGTAAAAGACGACGAGGATTTAAAACACTGCAATAAACTAAGAAACGCTTTAATGCACGGTGACCTCAAACGTTCGATAAGTGAGCAGAAAAAAATGGTTAATCAATTTAAGAATACTAGTTTTACAATTGTTTTCCATAACGATGAACTACAGATTGAAAAAGAAACGATAAGCGAGTTATTAATTTTCGCTGATAGGGTATATTCAAACATTTCACACAACTGGATCTCAAAAGACTTTTAATCTAACCCTTCCCGATCCGTCACATCCCAGCCATAGCAAGCTCCCGAAACATCACCCACCCCCGCATCTCCTCCACAAATTGGTTCCAAGGAAGTCTCCGAAGGGTCACCAACAAAAGCACTCACCACAGGTGGGTGCTTTTGTTGATTCCGTGAGGCTGAATAACCCAAGTAGGTTCGATGCTGGAGTGAGAGAACAAACAAACAAAAAAAGAAAATCATATCTCGTTATTTGTATGAGAATTTTTTAAAGTTACTAATTACCATAGCATCAAGATCAAATTCTTTAATGATTCATAAAAAAGTGGCAATTCAAGATCTGACCCCAATTGTGTTATAATTAAACATATGTTTCCACACATTTATCCACCAAAAACATTCAACATTGGTTTAAAAATTCTCATCATTACAAATGCACTTGTTTGGATTGCCACCTTCATGCTTGTTCCGATCTACGCGCTTTTTGTCACAAGTGTTGGAGGAACCATTCTTGATGTTAGTCTTGTTGCTGCAGTTTTTTATCTCACAGCAGGATTAGGTTCTCTAGTAATGGGACGTGTTTTGACAGGAATACAAGATAAAAAGAAAATGCTTATCATTGGGTATCTTATTGTTGCTCTTGGATACTTTTTTTTAATGGGAGTAACAAGTCTTTTTCAGATTATTCTGATTCAAATTTTACTTGGCATTGGGGAAGCTATTTATTTTCCCTCTTTTGACACATTGTTCACCAAACACCTAGTTTCTCATCATGAAAGTGAAGAATGGGGAGTTTGGGAATCCACACGTTATCTCACTATGTTTGCCGGGTCATTCTTGGGTGGAGCTATTGCCTTTTGGGCAGGATTTCCCGTGTTATTCCTTATTATGTCAGGGCTCTGTCTTGTAAGTGCTTTCTATCTTTTCTTTGTTTCAAAAAAGATTTTGTAGCTTTAAGAGCTTAGATGATCAGAAAAAATTATTGATTTAGGAAGAACAACCTTTGTTTATGAACAAAAGGTTGTTTTGTTTGAAGAAGGAGTACTCCTTTTAAAGAAAAACACATCCGAGTGGATGTGTATTAGCGTGCTTTGCGCCGAAACGTTGTCATGTACACCATGTAACCTGTGCATACCATGATATAGAAGGTATAGGCTGTTTCCACATACGCCCAGTTAGCGGGGTTTAGTGGATGGGCAAAGGAAAAGATGTTTATTGATCCACCAATAAAGAAGATCCACCAGGCTATTTTGCTTTCATTTTCAGGATGATCAATGACGCTTGTGAATGTGGCAATGCCCGCAATCAAATCAGCAGTGATCACCAAGGTCGTTGCAATCTTTTCATCCCCTTCACGGATGTAGAGAACGAGTGCAAGGATTCCGAGTCCAAAGCAAATAACATCATACCATTTGATCTTCCATGTGCCACAAGCAAGGGAAGATACGAGAAGGGAAAGATTGCCAAAGAAGTACATGGCGCACAAGATGGCAGGAAAATAGTATCCATCGCGTACTTGAATTAAGACAGTCGTGCCCGTAAGCATGAGCCACAAGATCCATGTAACAAGACGCGGGTGTGTTCCACCTTGAAGGTTGAACCTCGGCCACATCCAAGCTGTGAGCCAGTGGGTTTTCGTCCACCCTCCGGTAAATTCAACAATATAGATCGGATAAGCAAAAGAAGAAATGAGCGCCGCCAAGGCACCCATCACCAAACTTCTGTGCTCAAGGAAGAAGTTCAAGGTGCCTCCGTTGGTTGTTCGATTTAGGAATGTAATGAGCAACAAACAAGACTATCAAAAAAACATTTTTTGTCAACACAGTAATCAGCATGCAATAAGAAATGTGCTATACTAGTGTTGTTATGAAAGTGATTTTGAAAAAACAAGTGAAAGATGTCGGGCCACAAGGGGCGATTGTGGATGTCACAGATGGGTTTGCGCGCAATTTTTTGTTACCAAAAGGTCTTGCTGTTCCTGTCACAGAAAAAGCACTTGCAAACATCAAACAACAACAAGTTGTGCAAGCCAATCGGGAAAAGAAACAAGAAAAAGCCACAGGTAAAATGACCGGACAGCTTGATGGCTTTAAGCTTATTTTGAAAGAATCTGTGAATGAAAATGGCAAGCTTTATGCAGCAGTAAATGCAAAGAAGATAGCCATGGTTTTAACGAAAGCTGGCTTTGATGTCACAGAATCCATGATCGATCTTACGGCACCTTGTAAAGAACTTGGAGATCAACTTGTGTCTATTCGTCTCCCTTACGGATTCAAAGCAACAATTCAACTCATTATCAAAAAACAATAAAACATTGGGGCTTTGTCCCCAATTTTTCTTTACGTATGAAACATCGTTATATCTTTGTTATTGGTGGAGTTATGTCTGGTGTGGGAAAAGGAACCGTCAGCGCCTCATTGGGTCGCGTTCTTAAAGCCAAAGGTTATGCAGTCACGGCTATCAAAATGGATCCGTACATCAATGTAGATGCAGGAACGATGAATCCAGTTGAACACGGTGAAGTGTTTGTCACTGTGGATGGAGATGAAACAGATCAGGATATTGGTAATTATGAACGGTTCTTGGATAGGGATATTTATAAAACCAATTACATGACCACGGGGCGTGTCTATCAAACCGTTATTCAACGTGAACGAAATTTAGAATATGAGGGTCGGTGTGTGGAAGTTGTTCCAGATGTTCCAAATGAAATCATTCGACGCATTGAAGCCGCAGCCGAAGAATCACAAGCAGATTTTGTGCTTGTCGAAGTAGGAGGAACCGTGGGGGAATATCAAAATATTTTGTTCCTTGAAGCTGCACGTATGATGCGTCAGAAAGATCCTGATGGTGTGCGCACTATTTTGGTGAGTTATATGCCAGTACCGCCTTCAATTGGAGAAATGAAAACTAAACCTACTCAGTATGCCATTCGTACCATGATGGGTGCAGGGTTAAGTACAGATTTTGTCGTGGCTCGATCCGAAATGCAGATCGATCAACCTCGTCGAAAAAAATTATCATTCACCTGTGGCATCAAAGAAGATTATGTGATCGGATCTCCAAATGTCCCAAGTATTTATGAAGTTCCTCTTTTATTTGAAGCACAAAAATTTGGTGAAAGCATGTTGGAATCGTTTGGAATGAAATCAAAAAAGAGACACGGACTCAAAGAATGGGAAGCCATGGTTCAAAGAATTAAAGAAGCAAAAGAAGAAGTGAAGATTGGGGTTGTGGGAAAGTATTTTAGTACAGGAGATTTTGTGTTGTCTGATGTTTATCTTTCTGTGCTTGAAGCCATCAAACATGCCTCTTGGGCACAAGGAAGAAAGCCCGTGATTAAATGGATCAATTCTGAGGCTTATGAAAAAGATCCGTCTCTTCTTCAAGAAATTAATGAGCTTGATGGAATTGTGATTCCCGGAGGTTTTGGATCGCGTGGAATTGAAGGAAAGATTTTAGCCATTGAGTATTGTCGAAAGAATCACATTCCTTATCTTGGATTATGTTATGGCATGCAATGTGCTGTGATCGAGTATGCCCGAAATGTGCTTGGATATAAAAAAGCAAACACCACAGAAATTGAAAAAGAAACTCCCTATCCTGTTATTCATCTTTTACCCGGGCAAGATCAAAACATTGAAAAGGGGAGTTATGGAGGAACCTTGCGTTTAGGGGCTTATATATGTGAACTTGTAAAAGGAACAAAAACGTTTGAAGCGTATGGGGAGAAACAAGTGAAAGAGCGTCATCGCCATCGGTATGAATATAATAATGCTTATCGAAAAGAATTAGAGGGTGCAGGACTTATTAGTTCAGGAGTGAATCCAGAGTTAGATTTAGTTGAAATTGTGGAATTGAAAGATCATCCTTTCTTTGTTGGAGTGCAGTTTCATCCTGAGTTTCAATCACGTCCTCTTCACCCACATCCCCTTTTTGTTGCGTTCATTAAAGCAGCAACACAAAAATAATCTTGAGAAAAGCACCCATAGTGGTTTTCAGTGATTTATCTATTTTTCGAAAAAAAGAAAAACCCTACAGGTGTAGGGTTAAGGGGAGGTGAAGTGATATTCTTCCATAATGCTTGGAAGAAAAGCAAAGTATTTTTCAATATGAGCAGGATCACCTATTACTTGAATCGTGACCGCATAGGTGATGAATCCTTTTCCAATTTCATAGGCAAATTCGAGATTGCGTTTTTCTGCTTCTTTTTCAAGTCGTTTTCTTAAATCTTGAAGAAAAAAACAACTTACTGTCAGAAAGCGATTGCGTTTAACAATCATGGTGAACTCCTTTTAAAGAACCAGTAAGAGCGTAACGTGATAGAGGACGTTTGTCAAAAAGAAACATCCAATCATGTAAGACATTGGATTTGTGTATCAAAAAAACCTGTGCAATACACAGGTTACGTTCCTCCTAGAGTTCGGGGAGAACACCGTCATCATCTGCTCGCCTACGATATTCTTCTTCCACAGAATGAGCGCGCTGAGTTTTGGGAGTCTCAGCCATTTCTTTAGTGAATGCATCCATGCGCGCGCGCCACTCTTTGACTTCCTCAGCCGTCATCATACGTGGCTGGCGATGCTTAAGAACCATGTGTCGACGAGCCAGGAGCAGATTTCTAAGTTGTATGATGTAGATGAGACCCGAGTCAATGTTGTGTTTGATTTTACGATAGATGTACATGGAAACAACATTCGAGAGAATCGTCACTACAAAGATGATCCAGGAATATTTGTAGGAAAAGAGATTTGTTACGTTAGCCAGAAAGATGAGTTGTGTGAAAAAAGCTACAAGAAGACCTGACCAGCCAAGCGTATCCTTGAGAGGATTGAGGGCTTTGAGGGTCATCTGAGCTTCTTCGCAACACAAATCGATTTCATGTACACGGTTGGCGTGAACAAGCAGATGTTTGATCATGTTCGCGACAAAAGTTTTGGGTTTATAGTTGCACAATTTGATCGCACGATCAATATTGTTGGCCATCACTAATTTTTGAATTAGTCCGAAAAAACCGTCAGTGTTGATGCACCTTCGATAAGAAATACCAAGACTAATAACAACGATGAGAACATTAACAACCATGAGAAGCCAGGCAAGAACGATCATGAGTCACCTCCTGTGAGGGGTTGTGGGATGAAATGAACGATAGTTGAGACTACAAAAATAAATTCATCTTGTCAATAGAAAATAAGCATTTGAAAATAAGCATTTAGAGGCCAACCCTGCGTTGACAGCCAACTCTGCGTTGCGTTTGACATACAGGTGCGTTTTGTTGACAAAATTTACCTCTTTTGTTACTGTCACGCATCGTTTTTTAAAAGCGAAAACGTTCTTTTCACCAAAGGAGTCCCTCTTGATTGAAATCGTAATTATTGCAGGTTTTCTTCTTTTTGTCGTTGGATTTTTGACACAAATCACTATTCCAGGATTTCGTAATCAACCACTATTTCCAATTATTCGTTCAAAGAAAGTTCATCATCCTAGTCGTCTTGCACATATCAGACAGCGTCTCGAAGAAGCGAAAGAGGAGCTACAAGTTGCTCAAAACGATGTTGAAATCGCTCGGCTTGAGGCCGAGATTGAAGAACTTCACAACGAAGCTATCGACATCCAAGTTCGTGCTACCCATGCACGCAATATCCCTGTTCCTGAAAGGAGCGCGGTTGCTCCCCAAAGGGATAGGATTTCTCCCCCAACCGCTCGTGCAAAAGCCGAGCAAAGACAGAAGGAGTAGACCATGGCACGTGGACGTTTCGACGAAGATGGTTTTGATATCCCAATCAAAAAGATTGTTATTGGTATCATTACCGTAGTGGTTCTGATTGTCGGAGCTGTGTTTTCTGGCAATCTTGTGGAAAGTGTGGATGCAAATGAGATCGTCATCATGCAGGACCCTGTTGATGGAGAGCTACACTATTGGATTGCTCCAGGTCTTTATTATCAGAATTTCGGTAGGACCACGCACTATCTCAAGAGCAACCAATACTGGTTTTCTTCCGATCAAGAAACGGGTAACGGAACGGATCAGTCCATTCCTGTGCGATTCAATGATGGTGGTACGGCTACGATTTCTGGTTCGATCCGTTTTGAGCTTCCGCTTTCGGAAGAAGCTCTTAAGATGTTGCATACCAAGTATGGTTCCATGCATGCGATCGAACGTGACTTGATTGGTCAGATCGTCAACAAGGCTGTGTTTATGTCTGGTCCGCTCATGAGTTCCAAGGAAAGCTATGCGGAGCGCAAGACAGAACTCATTCAGATCATTGGCGATCAGATCAGCAATGGTGTCTATCAGACTCATACGGTTGAGGTTGAGGAGACGGATCCTCTGACAGAGACGAAACGCGTGGTGTCAAAGGTTGATCTGGTGCCTGATGAAAGTGGTGGGTACAAGCGTCAGGAGGAGAGTCCTCTTCACGAGTTCGGTATCCGTGCGTTCAACTTCACAGTGAATGAGGTCAAGTACGATGCCAAAGTTGAGGCTCAGATCCAGCGACAGCAGGACGCTATTATGGAAGTTCAGTCTGCTATTGCAGATGCCAAGAAGGCTGATCAGAATGCCAAGACCGTGACCAAGCAGGGTGAGGCTGAGGCTGCCAAGGCCAAGTGGGACCAGGAGGTCATCAAAGCCAAGGCTGTGACTGAGGCTGAACAGAAGAAGGAAGTCGCGAAGCTCGATATGGAGGCCGCGGAGTTCTACAAGAAGGAGCAGATTCTCATTGGTGAAGGCGACGCAGAGCGTAAGCGTCTGGTTATGAGTGCTGATGGTGCACTGGAACAGAAGCTCGCAGCGTATATCGAAGTTCAGAAGGCCTATGCTGAACAGCTCGGCAAGCAGCGTTGGGTGCCTGAGATCCAGATGGGTGGTTCAAGTTCCGGTGGTGGTGAGGCTGCGATGAGTCTTGTCGATCTGTTGACCGCTCAGACGGCTCGCGATCTGAATCTGGATTTACGCCAGCGTAAACAGTAGTCTTCTTTGTTTTTGTCCCCAGCCAAACGGTTGGGGCTTTTTTTATTCAGGAAGTCTATATTTATCTCATTAGAATCTCTTAGATCAGGGCTCTATGTCAAACAAGGTGATGCTTCATGAACGATACAAGCTGAACAAAGGGAATAAAAGCGAGCATCATCTTTGTAATGTAGTTATCTTTGTTACGGAATCCGTAAGAGATCCTCTTGAGGAGT